>Ga0154577_1065_pt1 | contig 36830 bp, 26 predicted proteins | sample RifGroF2_FD_116006 | JGI IMG/M metagenome (GOLD analysis project Ga0154577, IMG submission 116006) | Planctomycetes bacterium GWF2_42_9
AGATGGTTGCAGATGGCATTACTCCGATGTTCATGCCGCAATTTGACCATATGCGGGATATATTGCTTAACCCTCGTTATGGCAGAGAGTATCAAATGCACTACAATCTCGAAGCACCTTCGAAAGGAATAATGATCCACTGTCTCATGGCAGCTTATCCCTGGTGGAAAGCAACATACGAAGAGGGTGGTGCGCCGGGAATTTTATGGTCTGATTACCTTTGTGATGGTTTCGCTACGGAAACACAAAAACGAGAATTAAAGCTTCTTACAGAGAACTTTAGCCGCATGAAAAGGAATTAATTGTCGATGAATGCAAGAGGAATATGTATCAATTGTGTGAAGAACGGCACAGAGAAACCTTTCACATCCCTCCAAATTGGAGGGGGCGTGGGATTTGACTGCAAACTGGCTGGAAAGGAGTGGTTAAGGGAATCGTTATGTCAAATAGGCCAATAATTTATGTAATTTCTGGAACTCATTGGGATCGTGAGTGGCGTTTTACTGCCGAGCAGTCTTTGTTGCGTCTTGCAGAACTGGTTGATGTGTTATTGAATGTTCTTGAGAACAATAACGCATATCCATGTTTTTTGTTGGATGGCGGTACTGTCATAATGGAGGACTATCTTGCGATTCGCCCGGAAAATGAACAGCGATTAAAAGCGTTATTTAAGGCGAAACGAATCCAAACGGTGATGTGGTACACACTGCCGGAGATGTCCACGGTTGCCCCGGAAGCACTGATACGAAATCTTCTGATTGGCAAAAAGATGGCTGATCAGTTTGGCGGCGCCATTAAGACAGGTTATACGGCCACATCGTACGGACAGATATCTCAACTGGCCCAGATTTACTCCGGATTTGGAGTTAATACCGTAATGTCCTATCGGGGCACGAATAAATACCAAGTTCCTCCGATCTGTAAACTGGAAGGTCCCGATGGGTCAAGAGTATATCATATTCGTTGTTTTGATGAAGTTACACGTACTAACTGGTTCTTCTACCCGCACTACATGCTCGTGTTGGATAAATTGGCAAGAGATTTAGGCACGAAGTGGAATCCTGAAGAATGGCCGATTCATATGGCCGATCAAGGCCTCTATGAGACAGCGATTCAGTTGAAAAATGAAAATATGGATTTCAACACGGACCCTGAGAAAATCAAAAAGGCAGTACGAATGCTTGTTAATCAGGCTAAGCCTCAATGTATCGGCGATAATTTGTTGGCACTGGATATGGAGGATAACGCGGTTCCTTATGTCAAGTTGCCGGAGATGATTAAGAAGATTAATGAAACTCTGGACGATTATCTGATTAAGCAATCCTCGTTGGATGAATATGTTGAAAGCTGCCTTAACAGTATTGATGATTCAAAATTACATACGCTTAAGGGTGAAATGCGGTTTACGCTGATCGAGGCGGGCTTTAACGGACTTTTGGGAGCGACACATTCATCACGGATTGACCTGAAACTGATGAACGATCTTGCCCAGCGGGAGTTGATTAATATCGCCGAGCCATTGTCTGCAATGAGTTCTGTTTTCGGCGGCAGCTACGAGACAACACTCCTTGACAGAGCATGGCTGTATCTCCTTAAAAATCAGGCTCACGACAGTATTTGCGGGGCGGCTATTTCAGAGGCGCATGACGATAATCCAGGCCGATTTAGATCGGTTATCTCATTGGCCAAAGAATGTTCCCGCAAGGCTTGTGAAGAAATATGGAGTCAAATTGATACTGCTGGAATATTTGAACAGGGCGACTTGACGCTGACATTCTTCAATACGTTACCGATCCGGAAAAGAGGCGTAGAATTAGTTGTAATTGATGCTCCTAAGCCAAATTTTGGTGAATATAAGATTGAACCTTGCACCGGGGCAGGCCCGATTGTCGAAGGATTTAATCCTGATGAGATGGTGACATTCCAGTATTTTGATATTTTTGATGAAAGCGGCAATAAGATTCCATTTAAAATTCTGGAGAGGGAAAATATCGATTTGGAGGTAGAGCGAAAGCTGGATTCAAATGCTGCGGTTTACGATATTTTACGCAATCGGATCTTACTGGAAGTTGATGTCCCGCCGATGGGATACAAAACCTATGCGGTCAGACCTCGTAAACGGCATTATGTGACAGTCCCAAAGCCCCATGGGTCACGGCCATTGATCGCTTCAAATAATAGGATTCTTGAAAACGAATACCTGAAGATCAGTATAGATTCGAACGGTACAGTTGATGTTTTAGACAAAAACTCTGGCAGACAGCTTCATGGTCTTCATTATTTCTGTGATGACGCCAGCACGGGCAATGCCCACAAACATAAAGGTACGCTGCGTAATTTTACGGTAACCAGTTTGGGTGAAAAGGCCTCCCTGACTCTGATTGAGAATAATACGCTAAGGGCTTCTTGGAAGATTGACTTGGAAATGTCAATACCAGACTGTGCGGAACTCAGCTCCAGAAACAGATCTCATACAAAGACAACACTGCCTATCTCAACGACTGTTACATTAAAAAAGGGGAGTAAACTGGTGGAAGTGAAGACGGCCATCAGCAATCAAGCCAGAGATCATCGGCTCAGAGTGATGTTCCCAACCCATATTGATACGGATTACGCATATGCGGATGCGGCGTTTGATGTGATCAAACGCTCTGTCCTATGGGAACAGGTCGGCGATAATGTGGAAGAGTATCACCCGTTTAAGCCGATGCAGCGGTTTGTAACGGTCAGTGATGACAAAGAAGGGTTTTCGTTTATCAGCAAGGGTCTTGGTGAATATGAAGTGATTGACGACCCCCAGCGAACGCTTGCGATTACGCTGCTTCGGACAAGCCGGGCTTACATGCGTGCCAATCGTGGTCTGATGACGCCAGAGGAGTACTGCAGGAATTTGGGTCAGCATTGCTTGGGTACCATTGAATATGAATATGCCATCTGTTTGCATAAGGGCAATTGGGATCAGGGAGGGATTCATCTGGCCGCGGACTCCTTTCGATTGCCGATGCGAGCGATTCAGGGTGTTTCCAAGAAAGGTCTGTTACCTTTGACACAATCGTTGTTTATTCTGGAACCGGCGGAGGATATTCAAGTATCGGCCTTTTATAAAAGCAGTCTGGCCGGTGGTTATATCCTGAGGCTTTGGAATACAAAAAACAAAGATGTCAATGCGAAGATTCAGTTTAATATAAACATAACCTCTGCCCAGTTAGTCTCGATGGATGAACAAACCATACAGGAAACCTTAAAGGTTAATAACAGTGTGATTGAATTAAAAATTACACATTCCAAAATCGTAACCCTATTAGTAAAAACGCGAGATAAGGATTTATGCAATGTCTGACAAATCAGAATTAACCGGGTATATTGTCAATCATACTCACTGGGATCGCGAATGGCGTTATTCAATGTGGCAGACGCGGTTTATGCTTGTCGAGGTAATGGACGAATTGATTGAGAATCTTGAGACCGGCAAATACAAGAGCTTTTTAATGGATGGCCAAGTATCGCCGATTATGGACTATCTTGAGATTCGTCCGGAAAAAAAAGAGCAACTTCAAAAGCTGATTTCTTCCGGTAAAATTGAAATCGGTCCATGGTATACGCTGCCGGATGAGTTTCCGATTGATGGAGAGGCGATGGTACGCAACCTGTTATGGGGTGATCGTCTGGCTAAAGAACTTGGCGGGGGCCTCAAAATTGGTTATACCTCTTTTGGCTGGGGACAGACCGCGCAATTGCCCCAACTCTATAAAGAGTTTGGAATGGACGTGGCCTTTATCGGCAAGAGGGTCAACAACGAACGAGCCCCGCAGAGTGAGTTCTTATGGCGCGGGCCGGATGGTTCTGAACTTCTGGCAAGCCGATTTGGAGATTGTGGGCGGCAGAACTTTTATTTTCATATCCATCTGACATCGTTGTTTGGGATCGATCATTTCAGCCCAAGCTGGTGTTACCATTGGGATCAGGATGGGATTATTTATCACCGTTCGGATAAGGATTTCTACGAACAGGACATGAGTCGGCTTGATGCGCCTGAAAAATGGCATCCTGAAATGATAACCCCTGAACGTATTGAAAAGGTCTGGGCGACGACGAATGAAAGTGTGATTGACGAGCATCGTATCATGATGAATGGCTGTGATTATGCAGGCAGCCAAAAACTTCTTCCCGAAATGATCGAGAAACTCAAAGGGATTGACAAAAATCGATCAAGAGTGTGGAAACAGGCGAGCCTGTCAGAATTTGTCAAAGTAATGCGGGAAAAAATCGATCTTGGGACAATAGCTTCAGTCGAAGGTGAACTAAGAGATGGTCCTGCTGCTTATATGACAGGAAACGCGTTAATGACGCGAAATTATTTGAAATTCCTCAATAAGAAAGCTCAAAACCATCTTATTCGTTTTGCGGAGCCGCTCAGTGTGATGGCCTCGATGCGAGGGGCGGAATTCCCTGAAAAGATGATAGAATTGGCGTGGAAAAATCTATTGGATTCTCATCCGCACGACTCCATTAACGGAGTAACTCAGGATGTTACAGCGGATGATGTGAAAGTCAGACTGAAACAATCGATTGAACTAAGCGAAGCAATTGGTGACAATGCGTTAAGGTATCTCAGCAAAAATATTGAAATGAATCATTTCGATAAAAATGATGTTGTGTTAGCTGTTTTCAACCCGCTGCCATATGAACGTGAGGAGATGGTTGAAACATGGATTAATGTTCCTGTTGAGTACAGTCATAATGAAATTCTTGTGCCTATCAGCGAAGGAATTCAAATTTTTGACAGCAAGGATAATCCGGTGAATACCCAATGGGTATCAGTTGAAGATCATGTTGCCAGTGTTCAGGAAGTACATACAAGGACGTTTCCATTTTATAACAAACGACATCGTGTGATTTTTGATGCGGGGATAATCCCTGCCGGAGGTTATAAGCTATTTCGTTTAGGGCGTAAAGATGAGAGCAGGAAAGATGCTCAGTATGCTGATCTCTGGTCAAGAACCGGCGATATTCTCAAGTCGCCTGATATTATGGAAAATGAATATCTGATTGTAAAATTTAACTCCAACGGCACCTTTGACCTAGCTGATAAAGAGCACAATCACACGTTTTATAACCTTAATTACTATGAAGATGCGGCTGAACACGGGGATTACTGGACTAATAAAAGAGCAATGGAGGTTCAAACCTATAGCTCTCTATGCTGTCAAAGTAGGATATGGACACAAGAATCAGGACCTCTTCGTGCCACGATTGTTAGCGAAGTGACTGTACCGCTTCCTGCGGCTTCGACAGTGGATTGGCAGAGAAGAGGTGATCAACTTATTGATATGGTTTTACGAACATATGTAACACTTAAGGCCGGGAGCAGACAAGTTGATGTTCAGGTTGAGTTTGAGAACCGGCATAAAGATCATACGCTCAGGGTTATGTTGCCGACCGGGCTTGAAAAGGCGGAGTACGCTTATGTAGGTGGCCATTTTAATGTCCAAAAACGTTCTATTTACCCCCAAGGCCCGCAAAAGGGAAGTTACTGGGTTGATATGGCTCGTTTGCCGCATGATAAGTTTGTTGATGTCAGCGATGGTGATAATGGTTTTGCTGTTCTCAACGATTGTCTGGTTGAATACGAAGTCAGCAATACACCCCAACGGGTTTTGGCTCTTACTTTACTGCGGGCGGTGAGAAATGCTCTTTGTACAGAATTGCGTAGTTGGACCCAGTTCAATAATCAGGATGGCGGTCAGTGCTTGGGGAAACATACTGTCCATTATGCGCTAAGACCTCACAAAGGCGACTGGAGTCAAGCCGATATTCCTCTTCATGCGGATTTATTTAATTCCGCGGTTTATCCGGTTCAGACGAGGCGGCATAAAGGTTTCTTGCAGTCGCATCAAACCTCATTCATTCAGATTAAAGACTCGGCAATACGTTTTTCAGCATTAAAGCAGTGTCATGATCGCGATAATTATATTCTTCGTTTATACAATCCAACGAATATGGCACGGGAAACAGAAATTGAATTTAGCAGTAAACTCGCGAATATATGGCTTTGTAATCTGAATGAAGATAGATTGTCCGAAATCAAGTCTGTAAGCAACACATTAAAAATTGTGTTTGAGCCTAAAAAGATTAGAACAATTGAATTTCAGGTTTAACCTTTTAAGCGGACAGGAAATACCAGTGACGGCTTGATTATTACAACAGACGGTCAAATTAGTATAGAATATCCCAAGCAGATTCCGATTCTGTATTTACAACAGGAGATCGTATGACAATGCATCCGCTAGATATCGCGATTATAGTTTTCTACATGCTTCTTCTTGTTGTGATTGCGACCTATTTGAAAAAGCGTGCGACAAACAGCATGGATGATTATTTTCTTGGCGGCAGACAAATGCCCTGGTGGACATTGGGTGTAACAGGTATGGCTGCTTGGCTGGATATGACAGGAACGATGATTATTACCGCGTTCCTGTTTATGCTGGGCCCGAGAGGTCTATTTGTCGAATTTAGAGGTGGCGCGGGTCTGGTTTTGATATTCTGTATGCTCTGGCTTGGCAAATGGCACCGCAGAAGCGGCTGTATGACAGGTGCGGAATGGATGATATTTCGTTTTGGCAAAGATAATGGTGCCCATGCCGCACGACTGCTATCGGCCGTTTCCATGGTGATTTTTACAGCTGGCATTCTTGCCTATTCCTTTATCGGAGCAGGCTTGTTTCTGTCTACATTCCTTCCATTTCAGCCGTGGGTCTGTACCTTAATCCTTGTGATTATCACAACATTATATACGGTGCAATCCGGATTTTATGGGGTTGTTGTCACAGACATTTTTCAGATGCTGCTTGTAGTGATTGGAGTTGTGTGCGTCACCGTGATGGCGGTTATAAAGGTTCGTGATCATGGTGGTATTGCGGATGTTGTATTCGAGGTAACCGGCAACAGCCAATGGTTCAGTTCTGTTCCCAATTTTCAAACTACTATGCCGAAAGGCTACGAACAGTATAACGCTTTATTTTCGATCACCATGTTTTATCTGCTTAAAACGATTGTTCAGGGGCTTGGTGTCGGCGGAGAACCGAAATACTTTGGTGCGCGTAACGATCGGGAATGCGGGTTATTAAGTTTTCTGCAAGGCTGGCTTATGTCGATCCGATGGGTTCTCATGATCGCTTTTGTTATTCTCGGTCTTTTTCTTGTCAAAGACTGGTTTCCGGACCAGGCGGTATTATCCCAGGCCTCGACTTTAATCAAATCGCAGGTTCGGGATGTGAAAGAAACCGAATGGGCTGGTGTAATTTCTAATATTGTCAATCACAAACAAGCGTACCCTGTGGAGTTGATTTCAGGCCTCGAATCCATGCTGGGACCCGACTGGTCGTCTAAACTCTACCTAATTAATTTTGAAGGTGAGATCAATGCTGAACGAATTATGCCTTCAGTATTGGCGTCGTGTATTCCGATTGGGATTCGTGGACTATTGCTGGTTGCTTTGCTGGCTGCGGCAATGTCTACGATTAATGCCTTTTTGAATATGGCAACAGGTTTCTTTACACGCGATATCTATCAGGCGTACCTGCGTCCCAAGGCTCATAACAAGGAATTAATCTTGGCCAGCTATGGCTTTGGTGTGGTGCTCGTTAGCTTGTCTTTCATCATGGCTTATACCAGTAAGAATATCAATGACATCTGGGGCTGGATTACAATGAGTTTGGGAGGTGGAATGATTGTTCCATTTGCGCTGCGTCTGTATTGGTGGCGTTTTAACGGGTATGGATTTGCAATAGGTACCTTCTTTGGCATGATAGCTTCTCTTGTTCAGAGACTTGTCTGGCCGGCTTGGCCTGAAACGCATCAGTTTATTTTTACGATTGCAATCGGGCTTATTGCAAGTGTTATAGGCACTTATTTGACAAAGCCGACGGATCCTGAAGTGTTAAAGAATTATTATCACAAGATCAGGCCTTTTGGCTTGTGGGCAAAGCTTAAAGAAACCTTATCTGTACAGGAACGGGCCAGAACTGAATCAGAAAATAGAAATGACTTGATTTCCTTGCCATTTGCTTTCTTCTGGCAGGTAACGATCCTGTTGTTGCCACTACAACTCTTGATAGGCTCCTACAAAGATTTTGTGATCACATTTGTAATATTAGTATTATCTCTTGTTGGCTTATATGTTTTCTGGTACCAAAAACTTGACTCTCTTGACAGGGAAGCTGAAAGGATTACAGATGATGCCGATATTGGAAAACATTGCGGCGATGAAGCCGAAGGCGATGAAGAATTTGACTCTGCCGGAAATAAGGGGCCACGTCGATCTGGCCAGAGCTAAATCCCTCGGATCATTTTTGTTGATGAGTATGAATGACTATATTGAACTGCTTTCGCGGACGAAGCCGGAAAATATAATTAGTGCATAAGATAAAAAGGATTTTTATGAATCGAAGTTATGATGTAATGGTAGCTGGTCATTTATGTCTCGATATAATTCCTTTATTTCCGGATACTGGAGCAAGACAGATACAAGAGATATTGTCTCCCGGCAAACTTGTTAATGTTGGAAACGCCAAAATCAGTACCGGCGGCCCAGTGTCCAATACTGGGATCAACATGAAAACGCTGGGTAACAAAGTTTGTTTTTGTGCCTGTGTAGGCGATGATGTTTTAGGCCAACTGACAGTAAATCTCCTTAAAGCCAGTGGTAATGCCGAAGGGATTGGGGCTGTTAAAGGTGCGGCCAGTTCCTACACGGTGGTGCTTGCCCCACGAGGTATTGACCGGATATTTCTTCACAATCCAGGCACCAATAATTATTTCGGAGCGGAAAATCTCGATCTCAAGCTGATACAGCAGTGTCGACATTTTCATTTGGGATATCCCCCTTTAATGGCTCGGATGTTCGCCGACGAAGGTAAAGAACTGGCCAAAATTTTCAAGATTGCCAAAGAGGCTGGCGCCACTACCTCTTCTGATATGACTCTGCCGGATCCAGCTTCCCCTTCCGGAAAGGCGCCATGGCGTAAAATATTGGAAAACATTCTTCCCTATATTGACATCTATGTTCCATCTATTGAGGAAACATTCTATATGCTCTATCCGGAAGAATTTCTGAAAATGAAGGCTGAGCACCATAATGCTGAATTGATTGATTATATAAACCCAAAGCAATATTCTAAACTTGCTGACGAGATTATTTCGATGGGGGCGAAGATGACGACTCTCAAGAGTGGCCATAGAGGGTTCTATATCAAAACCGCATCGAAAAGCGTCTTTAAAAATTTAGGCGCAGCCCAACCGGGTGATTTTGATAATTGGGCCAATCGGGAACTCTGGGCGCCTGCCTATCAGGTCGAAAAGTTTGGCTCTGCTACCGGTTCCGGCGATTCTTCCATTGCCGGACTCCTGACAGGATATCTGAACGGAAATACCATTGAACAGTCTCTGAAATACGCGACCTGCCTTGGATACCAGAATGTTTGTGTTCTGGATGCAGTTAGCGGAATCAAGGATCTGAAAACAACAAAGGAAATGATAAGATCAGATATGCCGATGATAGATACCCATCTTGATGGCAATGGCTGGAAATATAATCAAGATTTAAAGATATTTTCTGGTATTAAAGATAAACTGAGTTTAGCTACAAATGAACTGAAAAAATCATTTACGATTGTCGAGCGTTAAATTCGTTCAAGGAAAATAAAGTGTCAATACGTTTATTTTTAGTGCCGTTTTTTTTGTATACCGGATATTGCACGGCAGGATTTCACGAAAATGCCACGTTTAAAACAATTAATAATTTTGCAAAAAGTATCCGAGAATTTGGTGTGCTGCCGACCAATACTCCTGCGATGAACAGAGACAATCTGCAAAAAGCGATTAATTGGGCCCATCCGCGGGGGGCGGCGATTTATGTGGAACCGACTGACGTTCCTTATCCGATGGAGGGTGGGATTATTCTCAGAGCAAACGTCTCCTTAGTTGGAGTACATGGGCCGGTCGGGCGAGGAACCCGGCACCCTGATAAAGCTCAACCGGTAGGCAGCGTTTTTGCAATTGAAGATGAAGAAAAAGTTTTCATGACAGTGGAAAATGCGACGCAGATTCGAGGGATTCAGTTCTGGTATCCCAAACAGACTCTCGATGATCCCGCAAAGATCATCCGCTATCCGGCAACCATTCAGGCATCAAAAGCCAAAGGTGCTCAGGGAGTTATGCTGTCGTGTCTGACTTTTTACGGCGAGTTTATAGCCATGGATTTTAATGCCAAGGCTGAGGCGATTGTTGAACAGATTCTCTTCGAGCACTGTTATGGCTATCCGCTCAGTGGTGAATTTATCCGTATTGATTATTGCTACGACATCCCGCGCATACTTCACTGTCATGTGAATCCGGCCAACCGGCGATTCATAGACGGCGGTTACAGCCGGGCGGTCATTGACTCCGTGGTTGCACGGAAAACATTCACCTATCGAATAGACCATACGGACAATGCTCAATGTATCGATCTTTTTACGTTTGGGGCGTATGGCGGGATTTACTTGGGGCCGGCGACTTACGGGCAATTAACCAATTTCAATTTTGATTGTGTTACCGTAGGAATACATAAACTTGGTGACAATTCACGTAACCGCAATTGGCAGGTCAGCCAGGGATCGATCATCGCCAATACAGGGCAGCATTTGAATGAGATTCACTCGCTGATTGTTGAAGGTCAGGGTCACATGTCACTGACCAATGTAGAAGCGTTTTCTGGGCCTAATAACGCACTGACAACACTGGATAAATCACAAGATTTTCTTCTTGTTACGGGCAATGAAAAACTCACGATAACAATGGTCAGTTGTCGAATGCGAGATTACGTTGCCGATAACCCAATTACCCGTTCAAATGCGAACGCAGTCATTCAGGCAATAGGTTGCTTTGACAAGCATGAAAACATATTTGAATCCGGCGATAGGTTTTATCACGATAACGGTTATTGAAATTGACCTGCCCTAATTTATTGCACCAGTCGTAATTAGAGTATAGCCGAGTGATTCATCGTCGAAGCAACCTACGCCAGTAATTTCAAAAAAAATACGAGATAAATAAAATAAGCTCGAAAAACATGTGGCCAACGGTAGTTCCATATCAGTGCAAGAAATTATTCACTTTTTTGTGCCTTTTGGACAAAAAAACCAAAATAAAAAGACAATTAACATATAGTAAAAATATGTAGGGTATTGTTAAGATAAGATGTTACATGCAAAACAACATGTATGGATACTTTTGGAATCTATTTACAGTGCCGGATTACTAAAAGAGAATTTCAGCCGAATAAGAACTGCATCACGGAAAAGCCATCCGTAAATTCGCCGGGTGCGTAACACCAGAGGAGGTGGCTTAACGCCATACTCTCTTAATGGCCGTGGTTTTGTGGATACAAAAGAATGCGAATGTTGTGCAACTTTAAGCGGTATTTTTGTAGTGGAGAATTATGTCGGGAAAAAATATCAGACTCGCGAAATTATTCAGAAGTAAGAAAAATCTAGTCATTTCCGCCTTAGACCATGTGGTTGAATATGGCGTTCAACCGGGGATTGAAGATGCAAGAAAGGCGATCGAGAATTGTATAACCACTGACGCTATATTGCTTCCGAGATTTATGCTTAAGAGGAACTGCGATTTATTTGGCAAGGTCAATGCTCCAACGCCGATAGTCCGTATCAACTGGTCTTCTTCATTCTATTATCCGTTAAATTACCGAGAAGGATTTACAACGATTTGTACGAATGTTGAAGAAGCTGTGGAAGCAGGTGCTGAGGCCATCATCTGCTCTCTATTTTTGGAAGAACAAGATAACCAGCAAATGGAAGTTAACAACGTGGCGATCTTCTCGGAAGTGGTCTGTCAAAAGGAAAAGCTGGGCATTCCACTGATTGGGGAATGTTATGTTGTCGAGCATAAAGAAAAAACAAAGCAACAGGTGCACGATAAGGTAAAACGAATTTCAAGAATAATGGCCGAATTAGGCGCTGATTTGATTAAAACGTTCTATACCGGTACTCAATTTCACGAGGTGGTTGAAAATACCCCTGTTCCAGTATTTACAATTGGCGCTGAGAAATTGAATACTAACCTTGCTGTGTTGGAAAAAGCTTATAACTCTGTTGATCAGGGTGCAAGGGGCATTATTTTTGGACGAAACATCTTTATGGCCAAAGATCCTAAAGTTTTAATAACAGCACTAAATGATATTATAAATAAAGGACTGACACCGAAAAAAACAGCGGCAAAATACGGTTTAAAATAAAAAGTGATCACGTTGTCCAAGATAATGGTATTTGAAAAATGAACAAATAAGGTATCGCCGGCTTTGTGAATTAATCGATTAAAACAGAAGGTCTTGTAACAGATGAAATTATTTTGTGGAATTGACTTTGGAACAAGCAATACGAAAGCGGTCTTACTTGATGACCAGATGTTGTTACTTGACAGAATCACGTTGCCAGTTAAACAAAGCTTTGACATAGATGCAGAGTTAATTTGGTTGTCGCATTTTAAAAATGTTATTCAATACTTTAAATCCAAAGGTTTATTGGATTATAATAAAGTCTGTTGTAGTATAACTTCCCAGGGAGGGACGTTCGTTTTTCTGGATAAAAAATTCAGGCCGATTACGGAACCCATTTCTTGGCTCGAAAACGCCAGCATGAATACCGTAAAATCTCTTGCAGATTTTTTCACTCCGGAAGAATATTATAGAATGACTGGCTGGGAACCTCACCCCTGGTTGGCTGTTTTCAAGATAAAGGAGCGTTTAGAAAAAAATAAGCTTTCCGGAAAGCTTAGGTATGTTTCCATGATTCCGGAATATATACATGCTCAATTGACAGGAAGATTCATTACGGATGTTACCAATGCCCAAATAACCGGATTATGCGATTTCAGACAGCTTTCTTGGTCTGAGGGGGTGATGAATTGGGCGGGACTAAAAACTGAATTATTGCCTCAAATATGTTCTAAGCCGGAAATCATCCTTGAGAAATTAGATATCGAAGGCGTAAAGATTGATATATTTACCAGCTCCCATGATCAATATGCGTTAATGCATGCAGCGGATATTCAGGTGGATAGAGATGTCCTGTTGGGCACCGGTACGGCTTGGGTTTTAAATGGCAGGGTATCAGAACCATTGTATAAAGATGATTTCAGTATTCACCCGGGTCGTGACATCGATGAAGGCTGTTATGGCTTTATTCAGACGTTTGGGCCTGTAGGCAATGATTTCGACAAGCTTTTGACGGAACTTAATATTGATTACAGTCACTTTTCGGAATTGAGATCGCAGTTTCCCTCTCTGGGGATAGATGTATTTTCAATGCCTTTATGTGACAATGTTGACAACAAGGTTTCGATAGCTGTCAAAAATTACATGGATGTAACTGCCTCTAAAGTGTTATATGCGATTGAAAGACTTGGATTAGATTATCAATTACAAAAACTTATAATGACCGGGGGGGCTACGGCCAGTTCCTACTGGCCGCAAGCTATAGCCAACCTGACTAGGATGGTTATTGAAACGGTCGATTTTCCCGAGATGACGGCTCTTGGTGCTGCCAAATTTGCGCGAAGTACTCTATTAAAAGTGCGTGATACTGGAGGAATTCATTGGCCAAAGCAGGCTAACGTTAGATACATTGAGCCCAAAGATACGGAAAAATACAGGGAGTGGTATACACGCAAACAAAAACCTATTTTGATTAAAGAACTATCCCGCAGTTGATTGAGCAAAAAAATGCGCGACCTATTTGAAATGAAAAAACTAGATATTGATTTTTATGAAAAGAATCTAAAAGATTTTTTGCCGGATAGTATTGTTGATATCCATACACATGTCTGGCTTGACAGCTTAGTAAAACATAAAGATGACGAACTTAGCAAAATCGCGGCTTGGCCGTCAAAGGTAGCCCATGAGAATTCAATCGAACACCTCAAACGAAGTTACGAACTATTGTTTCCAGGTAAAAGTGTGACCCCGGTAATTTTTTCAAATATTCTTGATAAGGAAAATTTAGACTCGCTAAATAATTATTGTGCGACATGTGCTACGAAGAATAATTATCCAGCTCTTGCAGTTGTTCGTCCTGACTGGGATGCCGACAAACTTGAACATATTATTCAAGAGGGGAATTTCTATGGTGCAAAGGTTTATCTTACTTTTTCTGCTTCTTATATCCCCGTAAATGAAATACGTATCTTTGATTTTCTGCCTCATCATCAGCTTGAGATTTTAAACCGGCATGGCTGGGTGGCGATTTTACATATTTCAAGACCTCAACGGCTCAAAGACTCGGTTAATTTGGCTCAACTTCTCGAAATTGAACGACGTTATCCAAATATCAAGTTGGTTGTCGCTCATGTGGGGAGAGCGTATTGCCTGGAAGATGTGGGTGATGCTTTCGAGGTTTTGAAAGAAACCCAAAGGATGCTCTTTGATATTTCCGCAAATACGAATGCGGATGTTTTTAAAATACTTATTGATACAGTAGGTCCTAAGCGCATTCTATTTGGCAGTGATATGCCAATTACAACGATGCGGATGCGAAGGATATGTGAAAACGGAAATTATGTAAATCTTGTTCCCAAAGGTGCTTATGGCGATGTGTCTGATGATCCCCACATGAGGGAAGTTGAAGATACTGAAGCAGAAAAGCTTACATTCTTTATATACGAACAAATCGATGCTTTTAGAAAAGCTTCGATAAAATGTCGTTTGTCCAATAATGATATCGAGGCTGTGTTTAATGGGAACTCACGAAAAATTCTTGGTCTTTAATGAATATATTAAGAATATAAGTGTATGGCATACTGTTATTTTCTTTAGCTATTTTTGGGAGTCGTGGTTTTTGCTGTGGTTGTAGTCGCATGAGCAAACAAAATCGTCATCGGATTATTTTCTGGCTTCCTAAAAGTTAGCTTGATATGCGGTTGGAGCTTCTTTCACGAGTTTGAATTATTTTGCAGCCAACCGAACTGAAAATGGTTTTCATGTAGGCTGCCGTTGATACTTAGAGCGAACTGATTTTGTAATAAATTATATTCGGAAACTATGTAAAACCTGAGTAACAGAGAGTATTTATGGGAATTAGTCTTAGCAGGATAGATATTTTTATCTTTGTCGCCTATTTTGCTTTAGTGATAGCGATAGGCATTGCGGCCTCACGAAATGCTGCACGCAGCAAACGCGATTATTTTCTGGCTGGCGATAAACTGCCATGGTGGATGATAGGCGGGAGCATTGTGGCCGCGAATATAAGCAGTCATCATTTCATCGGCGTAATGGGAACGGCTTATACCAAGGGATTTGTTGCAATGACGATCGAATGGGGTGCGATACTGCTGGGATTTAATGTACTATTATGGATATTTCTGCCGTACTATTTGCGGAACGGCTTTTATACCATGCCGGAATTTCTTCAAAAGCGTTACGGTGCGGCGGCTAGGACAACTTTTGCGGCACTTGTCCTAGTCACATATATTTTCGTTGAAATCAGCGCCGTTCTGTATCTCGGTGCAATCGCATTACATTCATTGCTTGGCATAGTGATGTGGAAGAGCATTGTTGCGCTGGCGATATTTACAGGCATATATACCATCCTCGGAGGGCTGCGAGCAGTTGTATGGACAGAAATGCTTCAGCTTGCTGTACTGCTCACGGGCGGCATAGCATTATCTATCATGTCAATAAAGGCGGCGGGCGGCTGGTCGGCCGTAATGGAAACAAGCCGCACATGGCATATGATCCTGCCCGCAACGGATTCTGATTTTCCGTGGACGATGTACCTCGGCGGCATAACCTGTATCAGTGTCTTTTACTGCGCAGCCAACCAGTTCATAGTTCAGCGAACGCTTGCAGCAAAGGATGAATGGCACGCCAGAATGGGCGTAGTCTTTACCGATTATCTCAAATTTTTAATGCCCCTGATCATCATCATACCAGGACTCCTCGCGGTAAAGATGTTTCCCAATCTCGACAAGCCGGACATGGTTTTTCCGACGCTTGTAAAATATCTGCTTCCACCAGGGCTGGTGGGGCTTGTTATGGCGGGTTTAATAGCAGCCGTGATGTCGCATATATCAGGGGCGATCAATTCATGCACAACTATTTTTACCTGCGATTTTTATCTGCCGTACATAAATAAGAAAGCCTCCGAAAGACAGGCCGTTGTCGTAGGTAAGATAACCGGAGCGGTTATTGTGGTGCTTGGAGTTCTCTGGGCATTTGTTTTGCTGCCTCATTCGGGAAAGCCGATTTTTCTTTACCTGCTAAATGCGTATGGTTATGTTACCCCCGGCATAGCGACAATGTTCCTTTTGGGAATTTTCTGGAAAAGAACTACGCACGCCGGAGCGCTTGCAGCCGGCGCATTGACGATCCCGCTTTCAATATTGATCGAGAAAACCGCTCCAATGCTGCCGGAGGAAATCGCTGCTTTTGTTACACCATTTTTCAACAGGACCGGAATCGTTTTCTGGTTATGTATGCTCACAGGCGTTATAGTTAGCCTGTTTTCAAAACCGCTCAACGAGGAACAGTTAAAAGGACTTATCTGGACGCGGTCAAGTCTGTCGCTTCCGCCCGAACTCAAGGCCAGGGCAGGGTTGCTTAAAAGTCCCGTGCTGTGGTGGGCAATTATTACAGCGGCAGTTCTATTCATGTATGTAAAATATTATTAATTCTCGTGTTTGAATAATCCTTATGGCAATCAATATATTAGGTATTGATCGGGTGGTGGATGTCGTTGGTGCCTTCTACAGAGAGTATGCTCTGGCCTGAATAAATCATGGAGGTATTACTGCTCCGAGTTTCACTGCCATCGAGCTTGATGATTTTATTCCTTTGGTTGGCGGATTGTTTATTAATTTCGTTCAGAATACAGGTTTTTAGGGAGTGCAATTACAAAATGAAAGCTTTAAGATTTTACGGACAAGAAGATATTCGACTAGACGAGGTTGCTCGTCCTCAAGCAGAGTCGGGTGGGTTGTTGGTCAAAGTCGAGGTATGCGCTATATGCGGGACGGACTTGAAAGCATATTTCAAAGGTAATCCTCGAATTAAGCCACCCCAGACAATTGGTCACGAGTTTGTTGGAAAAATTGTTGAAGTTGGCAAAGATGTTAATGGTTATAATGTTGGCGAAAGAGTAACAATGGCGACGAGTATTTCCTGTGGTCATTGTGCAACTTGCCGAGCTGGCTATACCAATCGATGTGAGGGCCTAAAGCCTATAAGCTATGATTATCCCGGCGCGTTTGCCGAGTATATTGCTATTCCGCCGGCGGGTGTTTCAGGCGGAAACACGATAAAAGTACCGGATACTCTTAGTGATATGGCAGCATTAGCAGAGCCGATAAGTTGTGCGATAAATGCACAGATTTTGGCAGGCGTAAAGATGGGCGATACCGTTGTAGTGGTCGGCTGTGGACCGCTCGGGGCGATTCATACTCAGGTTGCAAGGGCAAACGGAGCAACAAAGATAATCGTCACGCAATCCTCCGCTGAACGCTTAAAACTTGCAGCCAAGCTCGGCATTGATGAAATCATTGACACATCCAAAACCGACCCCGTCGAAGAGGTCATGCGATTAACAGGTGGGATTGGTGCTGATGTTGTAATTGTAACGGCTTCTGCTGCAGCCGCGCAGGAGCAGGCGATTCGTATGGCTCGTAAGGGAGGTATGATAAATCTCTTTGCCTCTCTTCCCAGCGGATGTTCTGAATTGAAAATTGACTCTCGCTTACTCCATTATCGAGAGCTTTTTATAAGCGGAGCATCTGACAGTACGCCTTATCATGTTGAACTGGCCGTCAAATTGTTAGAAAGTGGGTTTATTTCCGATAAAATTATTACTCACCGTCTGCCTATTGACAAGTTCATTGATGGCTTAATGCTCATGAAAGAAAGCAAAAGTCTTAAAGTGGTGCTTAAGCCGGAGTAGATAAAGATGCGATTAAAAGATAAAGTTGCGATTGTTACCGGCTCGGCCGCGGGGATTGGCAGGGGCATTGTTGAGAGATTTCTCAGGGAAGATGCCAAGGTTGCAATTGCGGATATTAATATCGAAGCGGCACGAAAAACGGCCGACGAATTGGGTCGATCAACAGTCGCCATAAAGGTTGATGTAACCGACAGAAAATCAGTTGAGCAGATGGTCGTCATGGCTGAAGAACAGCTTGGGCCAATTGATATACTTGTGAATAATGCAGGTGTTTCGGAAATTGTGCCATTCCTTGAGATGAATGATGCGATGTGGGACAAACATATTGATGTCAACCTCAAGGGAGCATTCTTGTGTGCACAAGCCGTCCTGAAGAACATGGTCAAACGTAAGGCGGGTAAAATCATTAACATGAGCAGCCAATCGGGCAAGAAGGGCAATAGCCAATATGAGGCCTACTGTGCATCTAAATTTGGAATCATCGGCCTGACACAGAGTCTGGCTGTCGAGTTTGCTCCATTTAAGATTAATGTGAACGCCGTGTGTCCGGGCGTTGTATGGACGCCGTTATGGGATAAAATGGCGCCACAGTATGCAATCAAGCGTAATATTTGTGTTGACCATGTCCGGGATTATTTGGCAAATCGGATTCCTTTAGGTCGATTGTGCACCCCCGATGATGTTGCAGGCGTAGTAGCATTTCTTACTTCTGCGGATGCGGATTATATGACCGGACAAGCTATTAATATAACCGGAGGAGTGATAATGCACTAATTTATTCGTTTCTTAAGATTAAAATTGTATGCACGACGCGAATGGTACTTTGGCTTCAGGCTGTATTATATTTAATCTAAGAAGTTATAGCGTTGGTTCAGATACTCAACTTTTTTCCGTTCCGGCGATGCCGGGGTTAGGAGCAAATAGTATGCAAATATTTTTAGACACCGCAAATATCGCAGAAATAAAAAAAAGCCTGGCAACTGGGGTGGTCAGTGGTGTAACTACGAACCCAAGTATTATTTCCAGAGAAAATAAACCATTTGACACATGCATTGCTGAAATTATAGCTGTCGATCCAAACCTAACAGTACTACTGGAAGTACTTGCGATGGATACTCAAGGCATGATTTCTGAAGCCCGAAAGTTAAATAATATCTCTAATAATATTGTTGTGAAAATTCCAATGACCCCAGAAGGATTGGCTGCTGTTAAAGTTCTCTCACAGGAGGGAATCAAAACGACAGTAACTCTCGTATTCAGTCTCAATCAAGCTATCGCTGCAAGTTGTGTAGGTGCCGATTATGTAGCGCCTTTTATAGGAAGACTTGAAGATATAGATACAGATGGAACTGAACTGGTTAATACGATCAAAAGAACCTTTGAGACTCAGAAGAATAAGACGAAAATCATCGTTGCGTCTATCCGAACACCTAAAGCCGTATCGACGTTATTTTCCATAGGTTGTGATATTATTACAATGCCCCTCAATATTCTTGAAGGTATGTTTAAACATCCTCTAACCGATGCGGGCCTGAAAAAATTTAACGAAGATTGGCAAAAAGTACCTGCGAAATAATCAATTAATAAGTTGAAACTCAAGAAAGGTAATTTATGCCGTTAGTAACTGATTATAATGCGGTGAAGGACGCTTATGCCCAAGCCGCTGAACTGGGTGTGGCACTTCCGGTTTTTTGTGCAGAAGATAGAGAAACGCTTGAGGCCATTCTTGCTTCGGCGTTGAAAATGGCCCAAGAGATTGGCGTTGAGGATTTGCCGATAATTCCTGCCTGGACCTGCCGCTACCCATCCAGAGGACAAATGACATTGTTAACCGCTTGCGGCGACCCGATTTTAGGAACGAAGATGATGTTGTCTGATTTGCAACTTTTTGCCTCAGAAGACAGTCCCTACAGAAAACTTCGCATTATGCCTCATCTTGACCACGCTTTTCCATGGCTCGATGGTGACATACTCAATAATTTTGCCGACAAGTTCGCCTCCATGATGTGCGATGCCAGCGAAAAACCGTTCGAGGAGAATATAAGATTAACCTCACAGTATGCAGAAAGAGTGAAGGAAAAGGTTGTCGTTGAAGGTGCTGTTGATGAAATCTTTGAATCAGGAGGCAAGTCAGAAAAGAATGAACATACGACCGTTGAACAGGCAAAAAAGTTCTTAAGCCGAACCGGTGTTGATATTATCGTGCCGAATGTTGGAACGGAACATCGTGCTACCGCAGACCAGGTAAAATATAATTCCAAAAGGGCAAAAGAGATCAGCGATGCCGTAGGTAAGGTTCTTTGTCTACACGGAACGTCCTCGGTTAATCCGAAAGATTTGCAAAAACTTCCTGTAGATGGATTCGTCAAGATAAATGTATATACCACCCTTGCGGTAAATGGCGGCCAGGCGTTGGTACACAAAACACTGAAGAATCTTGGAAATATTTATAGCGCGGAGCAATTAGGCGAACTCGTCCAGCAGGGTATTCTGGGCAAGAAGGTTCTATCAGAAGAATATGGCGAAACGAAGAAACCAATAAAGCCCAAACTTGCTTGTGTGGCTAACCCACCTCGCAGAGATGCCTGGTTTGAAGCAGTAAGAGATCGTTGCCATGACTTCCTGGATATTTTTAATTATAAAAACTTTACGGAATCTAGAGAAAAATGATTTCACCAAAATCGAAATAGTTGAACATCTGTATTACTGCGGATTGCAATTTTACGGTGATTAACCATACCCAAAATTTAGATGATACTTCGATATATCCGTAGTACGATCAAAAAGAGGGTCATAGCTATGCAAACCGATGTTCTTATACTGAATACGTTAGTGGCAGATTTCAGAAGTAGCGATTTTGAATATACCAGAGCTTTAACATGCCCGGGTGGAATGGTCAAATGTAGAAATGTAGATATGCCCAACTATTCGCAACAGCAACTTAAAAAATGGATACAGCAGGGTTTTGTAACTGTCGGCGGTCCAGGTAATGTAGCTCCTTTGATTGCAAAGGCGGGGCTTCGTGTAGCCATTGGAGGAAATCTTGGCAAAGGAGACTATGATGGTTTGGATGCTCAGGGTCGTTTCATTTTTGATATGATGGCCGAATATAATGTTGATCTTTCTGGAATTCGCGTTCATCCGGAATTAGCCACAGGTACCACTTTTATATGTGAAAAAAGCACGAAAGAACGGGCAGGGATAGCCTATTTTCCCAACGCCAATGATGAGTTTGATTTTGAATGTTTTAAAGATGTGGTTGTCAGCTTAAATCCTAAAATTGTTTATTATATGTATTCCGGCATCTCTGAAAAAGGAGACGCCAATGAGGGTAAGGATCTGGCCGAGTTTATAAAATGGTGCCGCAATAAAGGAATCATTACTATAGCAGACAGCGTTACGCTTGTAGGGAATCCACAAAAGTTGATCCATTCAGGTACTCCTGTTACTGAATATAAACTCTTGATACCGCTTTTACCCGAAGTCGATCTATTTTTCACCTCTTCAGATGAGGCCAAAATGATTGTAAATACTTTGGGAGCACCTCGCAATTGGTCTGATTTCACGCAGGATGAAAATAACCATCATGTCTTAAACTTTTTGACATCGCAATTCTGGAGAAAGGAAAACAGACCCAGAATCTTTGGGGTGACCGTCAATAATGGCGTTTATGAAAAACATAATAATCCTAACGGTGCCTCGCATGGCCCTAACAGAGTAGAATCCAGATTTATGTGCGATGATGTTGTCGATTTGGTAGGTGCGGGTGATGCGTTCAGAACAGGTTTGATATGCTATATTGCAAAGAATATCAGTGAATTTAAGACCGGTATGATAAATTATGTTGAGGCAATACAGATGGGTAATCTATTTGCAGCCCTTTATATTAAAGCCCCTTTGCAGAACAGATATTGTAATCTAAAAAGCTATCCGAAAATGTACGAGTTGCTACAAAATAGCTCGAAAAATATTACTTTCCGTGAGTCGGCAAAAATGAAACCGTCCAATTAAATATTTAAAAATAAAATTTAATTAAGGAACAATATTATGAACAACAATGTTTTAATGAGAAGCGCCATTGTTGCTGCACTTGGAGGGCTGCTTTTTGGTTTTGATACCGCCGTCATATCAGGAGCTGAGACGGCGTTACGTTCCATTTTTGAGCTTACTGACGGCATGTATGGTTTCACGGTTGCCAGCGCTCTAATAGGCACGATCATAGGTTCGATAAGTGCCGGCAGGCCGTCTGATATTTGGGGTCGCAAGAAAATCTTAATTCTCACGGCTGTACTTTATTTTGTTTCAGCAGTGGGAACCGCTTGTGCTTGGAGTTGGATTTCATTCATTATTTTTAGATTCGTCGGTGGTTTAGCTGTTGGTGCAGCAACTGTTGTTTCTCCGACCTATATTGCTGAGATATCACCCGCCAAGGTTCGCGGCCGACTTGTTGCAGTAACTCAGTTTAATATAGTCTTTGGTATTCTGCTGGCTTTTTTTTCCAATTACATTATCACCAAACTTCAGCTTGGCCAGATAGAGTGGCGATGGATGTTTGGTGTGCAAGCTTTGCCGTCAGCGGCATTTTTCTTTCTCCTCTTTGCCAATCCTGAAAGTCCAAGGTGGCTTATTGCGCAATCACGGGTGGAACATGCCAGAGAAATACTTAATAAACTTGGTACTGACGCCGGAGATGTGGATGAAGAGATACATGTTATTCAGCAATCAATTGTTTCTGAACATCATAGTATTTCTGATCCGTTTTATTGCAGGAAATATATCAAGCCGATCATGCTTGCAGTTATGATCGCGATATTCAACCAGCTTTCTGGTGTCAATGCGATTTTTTACTATGCCCCTAAAATATTCGTGATGGCCGGAGCAGCCCATGAAAGTGCTATGCTCCAGTCTGTGATAATTGGGTTTACAAATCTTGTTTTTACAATGCTTGCTCTTTTGATAATAGACAATTTTGGCAGAAGAAAACTGATGCTTGTAGGTTCTTTTGGTTATATTGTAAGTCTGTTCGCCGCGGCCATTGCTTTTTACACATGGGGGAGCAACTTCACCCCCGCTGGAGGCAAAATAGTACTCGCAGCATTGATGCTTTTCGTCGCTTCTCATGCTTTTGGGCAAGGAGCTGTTATATGGGTATTTATTAGTGAAATATTTCCTAACCGTGTTCGTGGGCATGGACAGGCGCTTGGATCATTTACTCATTGGTTCATGGCGGCTGCGGTATCCTGGACTTTCCCGCCAATCGCCAAAGCCCTGGGGAGCGGGACGGTGTTCACGGTATATGGTTTTATGATGATTCTGCAATTATTTTGGGTGTTATTCTTTATGCCTGAAACAAAGGGCATACCACTGGAAGAAATTCAGAAGAAACTGGGTATTGAGTCCCACGCCCCAGAGCAGGCCGCCCCTATCGCCGCATCCAATACAGGAAAAATTTAGAATTGAATGCAATTTCGAATAGCAGAGGGATTAAACAAAGTCAAGAAAAATCCTCGAATTGTTATGTCCTTAGAAGGTAAATGGTTAATGGCTTTTTCAGCAAGCCCTAATTACATGATAATTTTAATTTTGGTTTCTTTATTCAAAATTGGCGATGCGGTATCAGCCTTATACAGCTATATCGGTGAGTAATTTTATTAGGATAGGTATACATGAAAACGTTACCCGAGAACAGGTTGAGTGGTGTGAACGAACTTCATAGTGTAAATACAAGAATAACCCAAAAAGGTTATAATTCCTTTCTCCTGCTTGTCGCGGGTCTGGGCGGCTTACTTTACGGGGTGGATGTTGGCATAATTGCTGGTGCGCTGCCTTACTTGGAAGCCACATCCGGTCTGAATGCCGGTCAGCTATCGTTTGTAGTCGCGGCCGTGCTGCTGGGTAGCGTTATCTCAACTCTGTTTGCGGGCCTGCTCGCTGATTGGGTTGGGCGTAAGTTCCTGATGTTGGCAAGTGGTATTCTGTTTGTTATCAGTATTCCTTTGATCGCTCTTTCACAAGGCTATGGACCGTTGGTTTTAGGTCGCCTGCTGCAAGGCATTAGTGCAGGACTGATTGGTGTGGTAGTCCCGCTATATCTTGCTGAGTGCCTGACCGCATCTAACCGTGGCAAGGGAACCGGCATCTTTCAATGGCTACTGACGCTGGGTATTGTTGCGGCGGCGGTTATAGGTATGTTTTTCAGTATTCGCGTCGAGGAAGTGGCAAAACTCGGCAACGCCGATAAACTCTTGGCATTTAAAGACACCGCTTGGCGCGGGATATTCTGGGTTTCACTGCCGCCGGGTATTCTTTTTGTGATTGGTAGTTTCATGGTAGCTGAATCGCCGCGATGGCTCCTCCGCCGTGGCAAAACAGAGGCCGCATTTGCTGCGCTGATTCGCTCCCGCACCCATGAGCAGGCTGTCCTGGAACTTAAGGAAATGGAGAATGCTGCAAAAGTGGAAACTGCCAAGGCCTCAACGATGGGTGGTAGGATTAAGGGATCCCTTCTTCAACGCAAGTATGTACTTCCTTTCGTGCTGGCCTGCATTATTCTTGCCTGTAATACAGCTACCGGTATTAATGCCATCATTGGCTACAACGCGACCATCCTTTTGCAGGCAGGTCTTTCCGATGTCCATGCCCACTGGGGCTACGTCATTCTTACAATTGTGAATTTCCTGGCAACGATCGTCGGTGTTGTTATGGTGGATCGAAAGGGTCGCAAGTTTCTGTTATCAGTCGGCAGCGCTGGCGTTGTTGTCTCGCTTATTTTTGTAGGCGCATTATTCTTTCAAGCCGAGGGGTTGCGTGTGGATTGTCGGAAAACGGTTCAGTCGCTGGTTACTTCCGATCAGACGCTTGTTCTGGCATTCAATGAGGATACTGCAGGCAGGTTACTTGCCGATACTGGCAAAGCCGTAAGCGGACCGGCAACGTTAACTATAATCTACTCATATGGCGACTTCCGCGCTGCAACAAAAGTATTGCGTTCCGACGACAGGGCGGCAAAGCCAATCGAAATTACATGTTACAGTTGTTTGCCCGCTAATAAGATAGTGGCTTTTTTCTCAAATCCTTTGGCCGATCTCAATACTGCACGCATGGCCCCACTTAAGATCGAAAATGCGTTGCTAACCCCTGTACCCAGTGTGCGGATCGGCTGGCTTACCGTTGCCGGTCTCTTCTGTTTCATGGCATTCTTTGCGGCCGGTCCAGGTATCTGCGTATGGCTTGCGCTTTCTGAGCTTATGCCCACCCGTATCCGCTCCAACGGTATGAGCATTGCACTATTGCTTAACCAGGCGGTATCTACGGCCATTGCGGCCACCTTCCTGCCGACCGTCGGAAAATATGGCTATTCGACGATGTTCTTCGGGTTCGGCATCTGTACTGTGATTTATTTCGTCACGGTCATGCTTTTCCTGCCCGAAACCAAAGGAAAAACTTTGGAAGAAATTGAAGAACAATTTGAAGGTAAGAAATAACTTGAATTTTAGATTCTTATTCTGGCCGGTGTTTCCCTTTTTATTACCATATTGTTTGCTTAAGTTTACTGGCAATTAGATGCCGGACTCAAAGAAACTTATAATTGAATTATGGTACATGGATTTATGAAATCGGCTAAAAACGTGCGCTATTGGTTGTTATTATTTTAGGTTCGTTAACGTTTCAAGGCTGCACAAATAAGAAATTATCGGCAGAATCTGAAGCGCACTGAAGATTGGAAACTATGGGCTGGGCCGAAGGAGCAAATAAACAAATTAAAATTGAGAGGTGGAAAAAAATGACTGGTGACAAACTTTTAAGGCAGATCTCAATTCCTGAAGGTTCAACAATGAATCAGCAGTTATACAAGGAATTTTTAATCAAGGCATATGAACTTGTGTTGGAACGAGGGCAATATTTTACTCCGGACGAGGATGTTAATTCCCTGGAATTAGCGCATCTGATACCATCAGTACCGGAAACAATTATTGCGATCTATGTCGGGATCAATGATGCTGTCTGTAATAAGGGACTTGTGTCGCCATTTCTAGTTCGGCATGGTCATAATAATGTATTCGTCTTCGATCAAGAAGTTTACTCGGGCCAAAGTGATGTTCCTGCCGGCACAATAGATGCCAAGAGTATATTAAATGGATTTGAGCCTCCAAATGAGACATGGAATAAGCAGTGGACGTATATAATGATTGAAGACCCGGCCAGGACCTTTGAAAGTCTATGGCAGGAAAAGGGTTATATCGATATGATACCTGCCAAGTTTGAGGATTTTACAGTCCTGACAGCCCCTGAGCAAAGCAGAGTCTGTGTATTCATTGACCCTAAAGCATTTGAACACCCTGTCAACATCAGCAGGCCATATCTCAAAACAGCCCGTGATAGAGGGCAAAAGATCGTGAGTGATTTTAAAATACCCTCAGTTCTTGAGGGTGAAACGGATGAGTTGGTCCCGGTTGTTCTTAATCAGGGCGAAAAACTTTATGTAGCCAGAACTGACTTTGGTCCATGTGCTCATTGTTGGAGCAACCTTTACCCTGATAATAAAACCTATGCGGTGGTAAACGAGAATTCAGCAGTGCCGTTGGACCTGGTAATTGCCAAACCGCCTATCAATTCTAAGTATGCCAGGGGGCTGATTCCCCCCAAAGGGAGTGCGGATATGACAACGGACTGGTTTTATAGGGGCAGACAGATTGTACGCAGACCGGTACTGCAAGGTCTTTTCAAGGGATAATGTGGAGCAAAAATAAAATTGTGAATTATTGGAAAATGTTTATCAGAACTCAAACCGATTCGATGGCTTGTTATCGGTAGTTTATTAAAAAATAATTAATCGAGAGGAATTTTGCGTGATTTTGTTATCCAAGATTAGAAAAACGGAATTGATATTTGTTTTTATGGCTTGCTTGTTTTCAACTCAAACCCAAGCTTTTGCATCTCAGGCTTTTGGAATTTGTTCTGCTCAGGTGGTGGATGGCAATATCTTATCTCCCGCAGCATTAGCCATAGATGGAAACGAGAACACCGAGTTCGTCTGGACCGGTAAAAATAATATTGCTGAAGTTGTGCTTGATCTTGGGGCGCCTTGGAGAATCGAAGCGATACAGGTAGTAACCGGTTTGGAAAAACGTTGTCTGTATGTTGATGAAATCGAGATAGGACCCAAGCCGGACAAGTTGAAACGGCAACTTGGACGCAAGGTGAATCTGGCGTTCTATCCCAAAGCAGTTTCGGAAATTCCTCTCAAGCCTGTCGTAGGCAGATATGTAAAAATCACTTTAAGTGCCGGAGAGGCAATAAGCGAAATCAAAATATGCGGCCGGGTGAACTATCCAGAACGTCATTTCCTTTACTGGGCAAATGACATAAAAAGGGATTACCTTGATAAAATCGATTATCTGGATAAAGAGCTTGGTGCCACGGACCTGTGGCTGGACTGGATAGCTTCGCCATGGCAGCAGTCGGTAGACGGGATAGGTTTCGAAGTATGGGAGAAGTCCGGGGCACTTCAAGTATTCAAAAATAGAGGTATGCGATACTGGCTCAGTGAGCATGAAGCATTTGCGACCATGGTCAATTCTGCCGCTGTTTTGGAGAACGAACTTGCTTGGCAGACAACATACCGAATGGCCAGGCAGGTATATATAAATGCTAAACGGCTTGGATTCACGGGCATTGTCATGGATGCGGAGGTGTATTACAACCGTGACGCATGGAGCCATGAAAAACACTTTGGCCCGCAAGGATTATATTATCAGCGCGGCTATAAGTATGGAAAGGTGTTGAAGAGCGTTTGGGATTGTGAATTGATCCAATTATGGGAAGGACGGATGTTCAGTTCATTTCACCGTGCCGGCGCTCCACTTGTCTCGGACAAGATGGATTTTATGCAGGGGAATTATTGGTGGCTCAAAGGCCTTAATGACGCCGGCGTACGCGTATCGATGGCGCTTGAAAAAACCTACGGTGCGGGATTTAACGAAATTAATGCCATAGTTGAAAATGGAGGACCGTCACATATTCAGAGCTGGCTTGAAGGGAAAAAGCCTGATCAATTTGTAGAACTGACTTATGAGTGCTATCCATTTTTGTACCGTGTTATACCGGGCTTTCACCCGTGGCAGTCGTGCAATGCAAAGGCTCCCTGCTATTTGCCAAAATACCTGGATGAGCAGTTGAGTATAGCAGAACAAACCTCTGATGCGTACTGGATCTACACCGAAGGAGCTGGCAAAGCCGGCGATCCGCGTGAACTGGACCAGGCCATTTTTAAAAAATACAATATCAGTGCTCAGGATTATTTGGATGTCATCATGAAGCATCCGACTGAAAGAACTAAGAATACAAAGTGAAATATGGTTTTAAACAGTAAATTTGCAAAAGAAAGGAGAGTGTTAAAAAAAGGCTCATCCGGTTAGCAGCTATGCTTATGGCAGATTATCCGCAACTTTGGCCCGAAACAATTAGAGGACTTCTCGGTAACTTCACGACTAACCACACCATTGTAAAAAATTAAGCGGCGATTTCTTCTGCGGTATTTTCTGCTTTCTTTTGCGGCTTTTCCCAATTGTCGGGCAGCAGTTCATCGATTTTGCTTGCGGTGTGAGTACTGATTCGGCCAAGAACATCCCTGAAGTATGCAAACGGATCGATCTTATTTAATTTACAGCTGGCCACAAGGCTATAAATGATCGCAGCTTGGGACTGTTTGCGGCATGATTGGGGTCTTTTAATCCGGCCAAGTAACAAAGTGTGCCAAGGTCGGTAAAGTAAATCTTAGGGCTCTTAACCAGCCTTTTGCCCAGTTCCCGAAATAAGGCCGTAACACAATAATTTGCAAAGTGGCCTCAAGTACCGAAATCCATGCTTTTGCAGTGTTTACTGCTACTCCAAGGTCACGCGCCATTTCTGTGAGATTTAACAGTTGTCCATTTCGAGCTGCCAGGGCTCTGAGAAAATTTTGAAATGTGGTCAGGTCGCCGACTTGACGCAAAGTACGAATATCACGCTCACATTTCAAACCAAATATGAACTATTTTAAACACCATGATATTGAACAACTGGGTACCGGAGCCTTGGAGTAAGGTCCCGAGCAACCGCATCTGTCCACGCTCTTTGAAAAGTTTATAATGTGCTCATGATTTAATTGGAGATGATCATGGGCAGAGTTCGCGAATGTGGCGGCGATCAGGAGCAGTTCTGGCGTATGGCTCTTGAGACTTGGCAGGCAAGCGGGTTATCGATCCGACAGTTCTGCAGGCAGGAAGGGTTGTCTGAGCCGCAGTTTTATTTATGGCGGAAGAAGCTCTCTGGCAGCGGCGTTACTGGCCCGGTCCATCAGAATGAACCCGGGCAGGAGGCATTTATTGAAGTGGCTCTGCCGAAGAACAATGATGTAGCCATAGAAGTTCTGCTCACATCCGGCAATATGGTTCGAATACCTTGCGGCGCTGACACTGAGACATTGAGTAATGTTATGTCGGCCCTTCATGCGGCGGGATTATGCTGACATTTCCGTCATCGGTCAAAATATTCATTTACTCTCAACCTGCCGACATGCGGTCCGGCTTTAGTGCGCCAGGCGAAGCTTGGCGTTTCCAATGGGTGAGATTCCCATCTTGGCAAGGAGAAGTGAGCCACTCCACCAAGGATCGAGTCTTGGGCTCATGGAGGTAACGATATGAGTTAAGCGTAGACAGAGCGACATCCGGGCTGTAACGAAAGTGAAGCGGTAGAGCCACGTAACAACAACATCCGAGGGCTGACAGGTTTGAACCCCTGGAAAGCAATAGTAGGCAGCCGATAAAGGCGAGGCTGTCGGAGACCTCGGCGGGGTCTGAGAGCACGGCACGGATCGAAATGGAAACGTCAGGAACCTGGGATATCCATCATGGTCTTTGGCAGCGATGTCGGAGTATGCTGAGCAAGAGGTACATCTGAATGCAAGCAGACGCTGTGATGGAAGTCGGACTTGTTGATAGTACTCTGAGCGTGGGAAAGCCATGTACACGGGGAAGCGACAAGCGGAACGAGTTCCTATAATTCAAGGGCACATGGACTCCACACAGAGGGAGAGATATTCATGTCAACAGAATTGATTAAGGTAGCGGATAAAGCTAAAACGGACTCCAAGCTTCGCTTTACCAGCTTGGCTCATCTTTTGACACCAGAATTCCTTGCGGAAACGTGGAAGCTGATGAATCGAAAAGGTAGCTACGGAGTCGATAGAGAAACGACACAGGAATTTGAGAGCGGCCTTGAAATTAGATTGGAACAAATCCAACATAAATTAAAGGTCGGACGGTACAGAGCTCCAGCAGTCCGCAGGGTATACATACCAAAAGGCAAGGACAAATTGCGTCCCCTTGGTATACCCACAGTAGAAGATCGACTGGTGCAGGCAGCGGTAGCTCGAATACTAAGCGTATTATTTGAACCAATTTTTATGGAAAGTTCTTATGGATATCGGCCAAACCGCAATGCTCATGATGCTCTTCGAAGCATAAGAAGTTGCTTAATCGGGAGCAAAGTTATGCATGTGTTTGAAGCAGACATCCACTCCTATTTTGAAAGAGTGAACCATAAATGGCTGATTCAGATGCTGAGTCAGAGAGTCGCCGACCCAGTAATCATGCGCCTTATCGGCAAGTGGTTGCGGGCTGGCGTAATGGAAAATGGGATAAAGTATCGGCGCGACGATGGGTTACCGCAAGGTGGCCCAATCAGCCCGATACTCGCGAATGTCTATTTACATTATGCTCTAGACTTATGGTTTGCCCGAAAGTTCAAGAGGAACTGTCAAGGACAAGCCCACATAGTCAGATTTGCTGATGATTTCCTTGCTATGTTCCAATATGGAGCTGATGCAGAAAAGTTTGGCAATGAGTTAAATGAGCGCATGAACAAATTTGCCTTACAATTGTCACCAGAAAAGACTAAGCGGCTTGTGTTCGGGCGTTTTGCACAGGAGCGCCTTGCTCCTCAAGGAAAGCGGCCTGAAACTTTCGAGTTTCTTGGATTCAAGCATATATGTGGGGTAGACCGGAAAGGGAAATTTGCCCTTATCCGAATACCGAGTCAAAAGAGCTGTCGTAAGTTTCTCGATCGAACCAGAGAATGGTTAATGAGGCATATACATTGGAAAGTAAGAGACCAACAGCGGCGACTAAGCCAGATGTTATGTGGATTCTACCAATATTTTGCCCTGCCACATTGCGGAGCAAAGCTGTGCAGCATCCACTTAAACGTGATGCGACAATGGCGTCGGACACTGAGAAGGCGAAGCCAGCGTAGCAAAACGCATTGGAGCTATTTGCTCCGGCAATCATGGTTCGTGCTGCCGACACCGGTCAGTCTGCATCAAAATGTATGAATTTAGCTCTCTGCGGATGCGTTCCGAAGAGCCCGTTGCGGGAAAACCGCACGGCGGGTTCTGTGAGGGGCTGAGGTCCAACTGGATAAGGTGAACATATTGTGGCACCACCGAGAAATCAGGTGGCAAACAGAGAATACAAACCTTCACCTGAAATCCAGAAGACCTCAGTCTACTCGACATAAACTCTCGATGCTGGCTGAGAGTTTCATGCTCAAGGATCCTTTGAGCGGACATCTGTTTGTCTTTTTTGGCAAGAGCGGTGATAAATGTAAAATCTTGTTCTGGGACAGGACAGGATTCGTAATTTGGTATAAGCAGCTTGAAGAAGGCACATTTGAAAAACTGCCCTGTGAAAAGAACAAGGCTTCAATTGAAGTTGATATCGCCAAGCTGACCTGGATTCTCGAAGGCATCGACCTCTTCAAGGCCAGAAGACGAAAACGCTACGATCGCAAAACTCAAAATGAATTCATCTGATCAACAATAATTGCAAAATATTTTAATTTGTTTTGCTCTAATACGAGTTATCGCTTGCTTTTAATGCATTTGCGGCTATACTGACATTCATGTCAGGGATGACGCAAATAACCGCAGCAACTTCTAAAGAACACCTTCCTAATGATAATGATACGCTCAAGGAAATGGTGCTTACTCTGCTTGGTCAGATAAATGATTTGCAGGGTCAGCTGTATTATCTCAAGCGGCAGCTCTTCGGCAAGAAGTCTGAAAAGCTCAGTGCCGACCAGCGGCTGCTCTTTGAGAACCTTTATAATCAGATCGAGGCAAAGATCGAAGAGCAAAAGCTTGAGTCGACGCCTGAACCTGTCAAACAAAGAAAGAATGTAAATCACAAGGGCAGGAATCCCTTGCCCGCCGAGTTGCGACGTGAGATTATCCCTGTCGAACCATCCGAAGAAGAACAGTTCTGCCATATACACAATATGTCAAAGAAATTAATCGGCACTGAAGATACCGAGAAACTGGAATTTGTTCCGGCCTCACTGTTTGTTAAGGTATATCGCCGGTCCAAGTATGCCTGCGACCAATGTCAGGGCAACATCTCTATTGGTGAACTTCCCGCCATGGCTATAGATAAAGGAATTGCCGGCGAAGGGCTTCTCGCACACATTATCACCAGCAAATACTGTGATCACTTGCCTCTGAACCGATTAGAGGGCATATTTAAAAGAAGCGGTGTTGATATCAACGTCTCGACAATGTGCGACTGGGTGGGACAGTGTTCGGACTTGCTGGAGCCTCTGGTACATCGGATGCATCAGAAAACACTTGAGTCGCCCAAGATCAATTCTGATGACACCGCGATACCGGTCAAAAGCCCCAGTCGCAAGGGTTCTACATATAACGGATACCTGTGGGTATACATCGATAACATGAATAACGTGGTGTTTGATTTTACCCCGACAAGATCAAGAGAGGGGCCAATCAAGTTTTTGGGGAAATATAATGGCAAACTGCAGGCGGATGCTTACAGCGGCTATGATGAGTTCTTCAGAAAATCCGGAGCTGCCGAGGTAGGCTGCCATGCCCATGCCCGCAGAAAGTTTGAATATGCCCTTGATAGTGATCCAGTCAGGGCTGCGCGTATGATGGTACTATGGAAGAATCTGTACGAAATCGAAAAAACAGCAAAAAAAGAAAAATACAGTGATGCACAACTGCTCGAAGCCAGGCAGATGCAGGCAAAACCGATCCTTGCAGAAATAAAAACACTGCTGGATGAATACAAGATACAGGTGTTGCCCAAAAGCCATCATTGGCAAAGCCGTCACCTATTCACTGAACCAGTGGGATGCACTTCTGCGATACCTGGACGAACCCATACTTGAGATCGATAATAATTTATCTGAAAGAACTTTGAGGATGGTGGTGCTCGGCCGCGTCAATTATCTCTTCGCCGGCAGTGAGGCAGGAGCAAAACGCGCGGCGATCATATACAGCCTTGTGGCCAGTTGCAAATTAAATGAGCTTGACCCATTCGCCTACTTCAGGGACATCCTTACCCGCGTCAGTACTCATCCTGCTGAGAGAATTGACGAACTCCTGCCGGGAAACTGGAAAAAACCGGAAAAGGCAGCCGAAAAATCAGCTGCATAGATTTTTTTAAGGGGTGCACTTGCTCGGGACTTTACGACTTTGTATGGAAAAAGTTAAAGTTGGATTTATAGGGGCTGGTTGGATGGGCTCTGTTCAGCTCAAGAAACCAGAGCGCGAAGATGTTGAAGTTATTGCTCTTTTCGAGCCTAATAAAAAACGAGGGGCAGAAGCACTTGCAAATGCTGGTTTATCTTCAAATATACTTGTTCCAGATTATAACCAAATTATAAATAATGAGAGTATAAATACTGTTTGGCTTGTAAGTCCTAACAGCTTTCACGGCCCTCAAGCTATTGTAGCAATGAAATCAGGAAAGCATGTTTTTTGTGAAAAACCAGCTGCGACAAACTTTGATGATTACTGCACTGAAATTGAAATCGAAAAAGCAAATCCTTTCCTTATTACTTATGTTGATTACATATTGTACTTTGATTCAATGGAGCAGAAGCTAAGGGAAATGATTGCGACTGGTGAATTCGGTCAAATAACACAAATACAAATCAACTATCGTCATCCGATCAATATTACAGGAGACAAGGTCTGGAAACTTAATAAAAATATTATGGGCGATGCAATAAGCATGGGCATTAATCATGCTATTTCTGTTATGGTATTCGCGATGTCAACTCAAGCAAAACCAATATCTGTATATGCGACCAGCATGCCAGCTAAAGTTCGAGGGTTTGAAGCCGATCCCATATGGGCAATTACCATTCTATTTGATAATGGTAGTACAGGCTTTTGTTTTGGCAACATAGATAACGGCAACGGATACGATGCATTTCATAGTGTATACGGCACAGAGGGCGCTTTTGTCTTTGATTCTCAACAGCCCCATAAAAATAAAATCCGTTACTGGTCACAAAAGTCTACGCAAGGGAAGTGGGGCTTTCCCTTGGATCATGAGCAATGTTATAACCAAGGGCTCAGAAATTGTGTGTGGCCGGATACTATGTCGACGCCTGACAGTGGCAATGTTGTTGAACATCAGACAGGAGCTGCTATATCACATTTTATTGATTGCATTAAAGCAAACGTGAAATCCCCCTTGAGTTTTGCAAATAGTTCCGAAATTGCCGAAATAGGATGGGCCTCTCAGATATCGGCCATACTGAAAAAACCAGTGTCATTGCCGTTAAATTGGGCAAATGCTCGTAAATTGCTTGAGAATCACTGAAATGAAGATTAGGAAATACAGATGCAACTACGCACGTGAACCTTTATCAGCTTTTGGACTGGTATTAGGCCATGAGCGGGAACTGGGTTACTTCAGCTTGTCGGAGCTGGAAAGTTGCCAGGGGCCGCTCGGATTGCGAATCGAACGGGATTTACATTTTGCGCCGACGCCGCTGAGCAAAATTAGGATGAAAAATGAATAATGAGAATCAGAATCGCTGCAAAAGATGTGGATTATGCTGTACAGAGGTGGGGTCATTGGCAAACTCAACCAGTCTCTTTTAAATTTTTTCACGGGCTTCAATATTCATTACAGAGATAGCATAAATACTTGAACTTTCAAAAATTTATAGATATACTCCTAAAATTGAAGTCTTGCGTGAAGATTTCATGGCAGGTTTTTATATTAAAAAAGATACACCCTTATTAAAAACTCGAAGTCTGGTTCCAGGACGAAGCCAGAATAGGCCAGCAGGGAACATTAACATCGGTATGGGCACAGAGAGGTTCTCGCCCGACCGCCGTAAAGCAGACCGAATATGAATGGGTGTACATTTTCGGAGCGGTCAATCCTGCAAACGGCAAATCATCAGCCATGATAGCCCCGACAGTCAACACCGACTACATGAATCACCATTTACGTTTTATAAGCAGGGAGGCCGGAGATGATGCCCATGTGGTGCTTGTGCTTGATCAGGCCGGATGGCATGTGACAAAAAATCTTGCATTGCCGGATAATATCACATTGCTGCACCTGCCCCCATACAGCCCGGAACTCAACTGTGTCGAAAGGAGATACTAATGTTTATGGTTGCTTCTGAGCTGCTCAGCTTTGCTGAAACCGCATTTCGGGCATTTATCTGGTGCGGTCGCAGAGACAGTCATAGGAAAAAACACAGTGCTGCATTTTGAACATTTAACTGCTACCTGCGCGGCTTTCTGGCCGCATTCTTTGCAGGGTAAAGTAAAATCTCCAGGGGCTGAGTTTTGCCCATTGTCGGTTATCAAATCCTGGTACTTGCCATGGGTCATAGAATAAGTTGCATTACATTTGCTGCAAAGGAGTGTAATGCTAACTGAATCGGCGGGATCACCTCTGAAAAAACTAAAATACGCGATTATTGCTGCTGAAATAAGAAATACGGTTGCGAGAATGGTTTTCATGTTATTTGAGAACTGCATAATTAACTCCAATGAAGGTTTAGCTCATATTATTGAAATGCTATTTCGCTCAACGGTAACTGCCATGCCTGAAACACTGCCTCAATGTTGGCGACAGGATTATTTGGACCCCACTCGCACTGTGCAATGACTCCGCCACAATTACTATCGAATGCCTCACGTACCTTGCATACAGCCTTATGCACATCAGCAGGCGAACCGAACGGCAGCACGCACTGGCGGTCAATTTCACCCCAGAATGTGATGCGGCCTCTATACTTTGCGGCGAGTTCATCCAAGTCCATGCAGAACAGCTGGCTGTTGACAGCATCGACGCCGATCTCGATGAGATCTTCATAGATCGACATGATATTGCCGTCACTATGCATGAATGCTTTTTTACCCGCAGCATGAATTATCTGGCAGTACTGTTTGTACAATGGTTTAAAATAATGCCGCCACATATCAGGCGAGATGAGCAACGCCGTCTGGCTGCCCCAGTCATCCATGAAGCCGACAGAATCCGTATTTGTCCTGGACCATCCTTCCACTTCCCGCAGATAGAATTCGTGAACCATTGCAAGAAGGCTTCTGAACTGGGCACAATCGTATGCCATGTCCATGAGTACCGTTTCGGTGCCGCGGAGGAACTGGACGCGTTCGAACGGGCGCGCGTCGCTGCCGAGGAACATGAATTTCTTGCCGCTTTTGAGATTACGGTCCTGGCAGCGGTTGACCTCATCCCAGTCTGCGTGTTCTAAAATTTCATAAGGCGGAGTATAGGTGGTCATGGCCGACCAGTCTGCAATGAGAGGCGTTTTAACTTCCCCGACAACACCATCTTCTCCACATTCCCAGACGCAGCCCCATTCATCTGTATAGCTGCCTTTTCTGAATCTTGAACTGGTTGCACGGCTGCTATTGCCCATTACCTGGCCGGCACCGATGAAATCTTCCGGGTACTGTTCCAGAAGGTTTTGCAGCTGGTCCGCCGCAAACATAAAAACCCATGGAACTCG
>Ga0154577_1143_pt2 | contig 35917 bp, 33 predicted proteins | sample RifGroF2_FD_116006 | JGI IMG/M metagenome (GOLD analysis project Ga0154577, IMG submission 116006) | Planctomycetes bacterium GWF2_42_9
TAAATACTCTGTTGCACACTTTTACCCAAACAGAGCAAATCATATATCTTTTCATTCGTGCGGATTAATCCATCCAGTGGCTCATCTTTGAGCGAGGCAATTGCGGAAGCGATATTTGCCTCACTGAATTCATGCTGTTCACCTTTAAAATATATTTTGTTTATTTTACGAAGCTGATTTTCTAGTACTCCATCCAGCAGCACTGCTGATAGCTTGCCACCTCGGAGTTTTATTGCTTCGTCTGGCGGGATATATTCGTATCCTAATTTCATTAACAACTGCAACGCCGGTATCTGCGATATATGGTCTTCTCTCATTTGTGGAGTAGTCATAAATATTCTCTTACATTTTAAGTTAAATAGTCTCGTACAGTACAATCTATTCCATTTAATATTAGCACCTCTGCAAAGGCCTCCGCACCAGCCTTTGCTTTGTCACGAGATTGTGTTTTAGAGTTTATAAAAATCGCAAACCCCGATGAATATTCTGTTTCTCCAAACTTGTTCTTTTTCAACCATCGAGCAAAACTGCTCCTTGCATCTGGTAAAAGCACATACGCTCCGCCACATAAACCATCAGAAATAGTTTCTTGCTCCACAATCATCGGGGTTGGAACACAAATTGATATGGCTCTATTTGATAGGTCGATAGCCAAATCATATATCTTTTGCCATCTCTCGAATTTAGGTAACCTATCATCTATAATCGGAGGTACAATTGGTTTTGAAAGGTTCGCCTTGTTATCGGAATCAGGCATTGCACTTGTTAATTTGATTTTTTCATTTTGAACTAACCAGCACACTTTAACGGATTTGATTTTTTTGTTTCTGCCAATCACCGGTAAATACATTTCATATCTTATCCCATATTCGTCTATTTTGTCGATTTTCCGAGCGACACTATTTTTTATTCCGTAATAAAATTGAGCCAGCAAGAACCGCCAATCATCTTTATAGATGCCAAGTTGCTCATTAAAAAAGTTTGCTTTTCCGCCACCTTTCCGGTGCTTTTCATTTAGGAGATATTCAACAAATTTCTTTTTATCCAATATGAATGTATGAATGCCTTCTGACAAAGGTGCTACAAGATTTAAATCAATATTTCTCTTACTGCCACGTAGCAGCTCTAATACGTTTTGATGTTCGGTCAACGTTCCTTTCGCCTCATATACCTTCAATGTTTTTTTGCCAGACAATGATTGCTGGTGGCACTTCGACACATCAGGAATATTTTTCCGGTAATCTTCAGTTGGTAGGATAATTATATTATCAGGATATTGTTTCTTAAAATCAGCTAACCAAAAACTATTATTCCCAACTCCCTCTGTATTTTCAAAATACACTGTCCTATTTTTAAAATAGCAGAATTCAGGCAGTGAACGTAAACACTTGTCATATTGAACTATATTGCCTAAATCAATTTCCAGTACGCCATAATATGCAAGATTAGCTTTTAATCTGTTATCAATTTTAATAGCTGTCGCTCTATCCAAAGTCGGGAAAGTTATACAACAAGTGTTATGTTTAAGGAGGCCATCCAAAATTATTTTTGTATCAATAGAGCTCCATTGTTGGCCTATCTCTTCAGCAAATCGAACTACTAAAGACATGTGCATGTGTTTGTCAAATTTATATGTGCTATTATTTTTAAATTTTGAAATATTGATTTCTGAAATCTTGTGACTGTCTCCGGGAAGAAATATATCTCCCCAGTGAATGCGAGAGCGCACTTTAGACTCAGCATCAGATTCAAATAATGACAAGAAAACCTGATTCAGAATCGGATAGCCATAGATGCTTCTTAAGCATTTATGGTCTGCATTGAATATAAATGCGTATGGGCTAAGTGCTGTCATTTCAGATTTTCACTCTAATTTCGCCAGTTAGTAACTTTTGCATTAAGCCTTTTTTTTGCTGCTTGAGAAGTTCGAGTTTTTCTTTTAGCTGATATATTTCCTTATCCGCTGTATTTAAAACAGATGCGATTTTTTGTTGTTCTTCTATGTTTGGAATGTTTAGTTGTATATTGAGAAAATCACTCTTATTTAAAACTCTGTTTCTGCCGGCGCCGCCCGGGGAAACCAAACCCAAATCAAACACAAAACGTTTTTGCTGTATAACATGTTTCATATAGGCGGGCAGCATCTTGTCTAATTTGAACATATAGGTTGGAAAACGATGAGAAACCAAGCCACCATCATCATTGCTTGAGGCAATTGCAACAGCGCCTTCCCACGCAAAAGTGATATTAACTATGAGGTCGTTTTCCTTTACCTCATAAAGTTCATCTAATGCAATGTCTTCTGGCTCAAAATCACATTTATGAAAAATACCCTTACCATGACTTCTAATGCCTAAAGATAAGAAAGCTTCATTAGGCTTGCTTGTAGCACGAATAGTTGGGATGAGAAATATTTTGAGTTTTGTCAATTTCCATCGGTGATTTTTGAATTTCTTAAATCTTTTCTTTCCAGTAAGAAGTTGCTGTGCCATGCCTTTTTTGAGCTTTTCTTTAGCGGTTATCAGCTTACCAAGTGTCTCAATCGTCTCATCACATTGGCTTAAAACTCTCTCTATCTTTGTTTGCTCTGCCAGAGAGGGTAAGGCGGTGTCGATTGATAAAATAGTAGAAGAAGATAAACTTGGCACACCCGATGCCTCGTTATACCGTCGCCAATTAATTGCACTAAAAACATAGTAAAAAAACTTCGCAGAATTTCCGTTTTTAAGTGCGGTATAAAACAAAGTGTCAACAGTCCAAAACGGAGAAGCCATGTACTGAGGTTTATCTATAGTGCCTTTTCTTCCAATCAAAACAGAAGGTTTGTCAAATAGAAAAGAATTTGTCCTACCAATGATGCCTCCAGACCCAAGTATAGGGTAAGCACCATCACGAACTTCAATGGTTTTCCGAGGTTTACCATGCTTAATGGTCAAGCATTGTTTAAGAGGCACACACGCCCAATCATTTGGAATCCATCCGACTTTAGTATGTTTATATCCGAGGCGATTTTTATTTCGGTCTATCATAGTTGCCTTCCCCAAGGATTGACCTGTCTTGCATCATAAAGATAAACCTGTGTTTTGTTTCGCTTCTTTGGATGGTTATTGTTATATAATTTGATGTCATCACTAAGAGAAGATAGAGATTTCGCATCATCTTCACCAAATACCCCTGCATATATATTGCTAAAACTACCTTCGATAATAGCCTTCCTGATATGTTCGTCATTACTTTTTAAGGCCGTACCGAAAATTACCAAATCGCCCCCTTGTTTTGTTAATGATTTATAACAATGATTCAAATAATAGTTATGTCGTATCTTTTCCAGTTTATCTTTACTGTGACCTTCGGATATAAAAATTGGATAAATCCCTCTCACCAGATTTTCGAAAATCTGTTTTTTTAATATTTTATCTGTTCTGCAAAAAGTCAGTTTAATCGCTTCTGTATTATGGTCATATAGATGCAACCCGCCGTGCAAAAACATTAAATCGTGAGTTGTGTCTTTGTAAACGACAAATTCATCAAGATAAGATTCATAATCGCAATCTGGGTTTTCAGGATCATAGCCGTTATCTTCCGCATTATCACCAAATCCATCAGAATAGCTCAAACCTCTGTTTTGCATAATGACCCAATAAGCTAGCAAATCATAATTTAAGGAGTATATCTTGTGAAAGTTGCGTAGAAAACTGGCACAGGCTTTAGATTCCTCGTTTGTTATAGTTTTGCTGCTTTCGGGGTGATTATTTGTTATGGTATTAACGAGATGCTTTTTTAGATTTTTAATATCTCTCTCAAGCTGTTTTTTATCAAAATCAGGCTGGTATATTTTTATTAAATTTTTAAGACCATCCATATATCGAATTACTTTTTCAAAATCAGCAGTATTTAATTTTTGAAAGACCTTGTGAATATTAGAATTTCTGCTGATTATATTTTCATTCAATGCGGTTTCTAGAAGGTTTGTGTATGAAAATCGCTTGGCGTTATAAGCTACACTAAATCCATTACCCAATAAAAGGCATTTTTTAACTGCGGTTCTGTTGTTAGTTTGATGAGTGTTAATCTGTTTCAAAACATCATCAAATGCCAATAATTCTAAGCTCATAAACCCAGTTCCTTCATACATGCAGCCATTTTTTTATGCGTGTCAGCAAGTTGCTTTTCAAGCGTCTCAATTTCTTTCTGTATGGCCGAAATGTTAATTTCTTCTTCTGGCTCGAAGGTATCAACATATCTGGGAATATTCAGATTATAATCATTTTCAGCGATTTCTTTGTAACTCGCTCGATACGAATATTTATTAATAGCTTTAAATTGTTTGAAAGTCTTGACGATTTTTCCAATGTCTTCGTCACGAAGTTTATTTTGCTTTTTGGCATCTCCATAATCTTTGCTTGCATCAATGAAGAGAACATCTTTCGTTTTCTTGCCTTTATTGAAAATAATAATTGCCGCGGGAATACCAGTACCAAAGAAGAGATTTGCGGGCAAGCCGACCACCAGCTCGATAAGATTTTCTTCAATAAGTCTTTTTCTTATTTTACCTTCACTACCGCCCCTGAATAACACGCCATGAGGCACAATGACACCTACTTTACCGTCATCTGCAACCGCAGTTTCAAGCATGTGTGTAATAAAAGCATAATCGCCTTTGCTTTTCGGTGGCACTCCTCTATAAAAACGATTGAACACATCATGCTCGGCAGTATCAGCACCCCATTTATCTAATGAGAAAGGAGGGTTAGCGGCGACTTTTTTAAATTTAAGAAGTGTCTGGCTGTCTTCAAGCAGTTTAGGATTTCTAATAGTGTCGCACCATTCTATGCGTGCGCTGTCCATGCCATGCAAGAACATATTCATTTTACACAATGCCCATGTTGAGCCATTAAGCTCTTGTCCAAATAGAGAAAAGTTACTTGAGCCAATTTCTTTGGCAATCTGAATAAGCAATGAACCTGAGCCACAAGCAGGGTCACATATAGTATCCCCTTCTTTAGGGTCGAGTAATTTGGCAAGAAGCGTTGCTACCTCTTTCGGAGTGTAAAACTCTCCACCCTTTTTGCCAGCATCACTTGCAAAATGCGCAATAAGATATTCATAAGCATCACCAATTACATCTGTGTTTTCCAGATGCGAAGGTCGGAGGTTTAACAGTTTGTCATTAAAATCATCAAGGAGCGTTTGAAGCCTGCGATTACGTTCTTTGGTCTGACCAAGATTTGCTTCACTATTGAAATCGATATTACGAAAAACACCTTCGAGTTTTTCTTTATTTGCATCCTCAATACCTTCAAGAGCAACGTTAATTATTTCACCAAGATTAGGCCGCTCTCTGCGTTCATAAATACTATCAAAATCAGCAGAGAAGGATTCAATTATATCACCCTTGCTATTTCTAAGATGAACTTCTGGTATTCTAAAACGCTCTCGCTCCAACTTCCTTCTAATAAGCTCTGGATTATTCCTATTTTTATTTGTTATTTCCTCTTTCTTGTCCTTCCATATATCGCTCATATATTTAACAAAGAGCATCACAAGGATATAGTCTTTATACTGAGAAGGGTCAATAGTTCCACGAAATGTATCGCAAGCCCGCCATACAATATTATTAATTTCTTCTTTATTAACCTTGGCCATATTACTTTTACTCCAGTTTCGAGTTAATTGCATTTAATGAAATTGCATTTATAAGTTTTTTACGTTTATCTTGAATCAGATTGTTTAGTCGTGAATCTTGGTCAGCCAGTTTTGCCAACTCTATAACTTTTCTTTGTATATCAGTTGAGGGAACTGATACTGTAAGCTCCTGAAAATCTGATTTTAGAATCAGAGGAATATGTGAACCTTTGATGTATGAACTCAAATCATTCTGAAACTTATCACTATTGAGATACCATGCCAAATACTCAGGAAGTATGCCCTTTGTCTTTAACCGCAGAATAAAAAAATAACCTGAGGCGATGGTATTCTTAAGATTAATCTGTATAGCTGTCGCGGTTAGCTTTTGACCTCTTGAAAGAAATAGCACATCGCCCGCAATGACTTGATACAGTTCAGGAGTTCTCTCTGGTGTTATTCTTTCAAGATTTGTAAAATCAGCGGGGTCTTTCTTAAAATCCTTTATTTGGATAATTGCATAGGGACCGTCCGGTTCAGGTTGCACCCGGCCAGCAATCTGATAACCATTCCGTATTTCGAGAATGTCTTTCAATTTAGCTATCATGCTTTACCTTTATTTAAATTATGGGGGACGCTATGTGCGCCCCCATAATCACTGAAGCAACTACTCTCTTGTGTGGTTGCCAACCTTATAGACATAGACAAATCTGGTAGTTGAATCACCACCACCGTCGTCACCTTTACAGCCTTTTGCAAGGAAGTGTTTTTCAACCTGCCTTGCAACTGTATCGGTGCCAAAATCTTTATATTTCCACCAATCTGTTTTCTCATTTACTCCGTGGCCATTAAATAATCGGTCACGTGGGTTTGAAGCTATACCGCAATAAAATTCGGAATAGTAACCGGCATGTTGCCCAATAAAGTTATCAATGTCCTGCATAAAATTTTCCTTTCAGAATTCACTAGATTGTCAACTGTTACACAAAAAACTCAAAAATCTACACGTTTAAGCCATAATGAGCCTCCTTTCTCAACATGGCTGCCTTGACAATCTGTAATTTTCTGGGACAATAACTTCAGAGAGGTTTTGTCTCATCAGGTTGTTAAAAGCGACCTCGTTGGCATTACTGGGCCTTGTGTTACAGCACAAGGCCATTTTTGTATAATTGATACTTACATCAGAAGTGAATAATATCACGAAACCAAAATATGGCAAGCGATATTTTTTAATATGTATCGGCTATACTTGTATTGTTTTGCTGATAATGGCTCCTGTTTTTGCGTAAGCTCATGGAAAATAGGTACTTATGATAAATGTCGATTCCACGGAAAATTTTGGGAATTTTGCTTTTTCTTGGGGTTTTTAAAAGGAGGCAGTATGGAACCGACAAATTTTGAAGAAGAATTGCCACTTCTTTTGCCCTCGGATAGCAACTTTCCGATGTATCCTTTCAAGGCGGGGACTTTGTCAATATGGCATCAATCGCATAATGACTACCAAAGATACCATCTAACTGAGAGCGACCAAAAAATTATACAAGAAACAATTGGCTCTCCCTTCACGCTGCCAGACCTGAGGGCATATCTGCTCAAAGAATGTAATGTTCAAGACCCGACAAATTACAGTATTCCTGATATCATAGCAGCTTTAAAGTCGGTAAAACCAAGAGAAAAGCGGCATGGGATTAGCAATAACCATTCTCAGGACTTTACTTCTGTGTTTTGGAATGGCATAAAATATCAATTTAGCAAAGGACACCAGGCAGAATCTGTTAAACTCCTTTGGGAAGAATGGGAAAAAGGCGGCCATACTTTAAGCGAAAAAACAATCGGGGAACAGATAGGTTCAAGTGCCAATAATTTCCGGTTGCTACATGTTTTCCGCAATCATAATGGCCAAGGTACACACCCGGCTTGGGGCAAAATGATTATTTCATCCGGTCAGGGTGTTTTTCGCCTGAGTGATAATTCTGAAAAAGATTAACATCACAAAAAAATCACACTTTGCGCACCAGTTCCTACACACATACTGCTGATATACTGACAGCAGTATGCAATCAGAAAAATATATTTCTATCGAGCTATCGTTGCGAGGACATGGATTCCAACAAGCAATTACAAAGAATCCCATAGCTCTGAACAAAAATCCTTTCCCTTATTTTCATTCACCATCACATGGGATAAAGGTTCAGGTCTATTTATATGATTCAAATTAACATACTTCTTGAAAGGGAACATTATGCAGAAAATGAACAGAAGTGAATTATTGAAACAGATGGAGAGTGTATTGCCGGGACTTTCACAACGAGAGGTGATTGAACAGTCCTCTTGTTTTGTCTTTTGCAAGGGCAAAGTAATAACATATAACGATGAGGTCATGTGTACGCAGAAGTGCGACCTCAAAATTGACTGTGCTGTATTTGCAAAACCATTTATCTCAATTCTTCGTAAGCTAACTGATGATGAAATTTCAGTATCAACGAATAAAACTGAATTGGTGATAGGTAGCATAGGGACAAATGCTAGTGTTCACTTGGAGAAAGAAATTTTATTGCCAGTAGCCGATGTTGAAAAACCGCAAAGCTGGAAATTGTTGCCGAAAGATTTTTGTAATGCTATTGCTGACGCAAGAAGTTGTGCCAGTACCGATGCGTCACACTTTGTCCTCACCTGCATTCACATACATCCCAAATGGGTTGAGGCATGTGACGGTGTACAGGCAATCCGTTACACGATCAAGACAAACTTTAATTCGCCTGCACTGATAACACGTAGTGCGATTAAGCACGTTCTTAAATCAGAAGTTTCTGAATTCAGTGAAACAAAAAATTGGATACATTTCAGGAACGAATCAGGCATAGTGTATAGTTGCAGACGATATACCGAAGAATATCCAGACCTGACAGGAGAACTGAAATGTGAAGGCGCTGAAGTTACACTGCCCAAAGAACTTTTGCGAGCAGTTGGACAGGCGGAGGTTTTCGCATCCAAATTTTTTTTTGGTAGTTATGTCACAGTTAAATTGCAATCTGGCAGGGCAGTGGTAATGTCGTATAGTGCGTCCGGACATTTCAGTGGGGCAAAAACAATAGCATATAAAGGCAAGACTATTCAATTCACAATCGAACCCACAGTTCTCAAAAATATACTCCGCAAATACAGTCGATTCGAAGTAGCATCATCAAGATTGAAGGTAGATGGTGGCAAGTTTGTATATGTGACATGTTCAGGTACTGCATCTGACATGCTAAAGCACCATAAAATTACAAACTGAGCCGCCCGACAATTGGCGAGCAAAAGAAATTGGTACATTGATAAGAAAATCTGTACGGTCGGGTAACTCAAGCCGTGCTGCGTAGTAATTGAGGGTTTATAAAACCGCAAAAGGGGTTGTAGTCTCGCCCGCAAGGATCGTATATTTTTGTGCGGGCGGTACGAATTTTGGGTAGCTCCCAGAAGACAGACTGTTCTGCTTGACGACAGTCGCGCCGCCCCTTTTATAATTTTCGGTCAAGCTGAAAGGTCAAGCAATCATGTCAGAAGCAAAACTTCGTTTTGCGGCATTATGTCGTGTGAGTACGGAACAGCAAGAGAAAGAGGGCGAGTCTCTTCGCTTACAAAAAACAGAAATCGAAAATGCTGTCAAACATCTTGGTGGCATTATCGTTGCAGAGTATGGGGGACAGGAACATGCTACGCCGGGATATGAAAAGAAAGAAATTGATCGACTTGTTCGTGATGCCCAGAAGATGCCAAAGTTATTTGATGCTGTAATGGTTACTAATGCCGACAGGTGGAGCAGAGACAACCAGAAATCAAGAGAGGGACTTGATGTTTTTAAGGAATATAATATTCAGTTTTTTACAGGAACGACACGACATGACTTAATCAAACCTGAAACACGTTTGATTCTGGGTATGTTTGCTGAAATGGGGCAGTTTTATGCAGCTAACCAGAAACAGAAATCAATCAATGCCCGCATACATCGAGCAAAACGAGGAATACCAACAGGAGGAAAAGTACCATATGGAAGAATACTCGATAAAAACACAAAGCAATTGGTTGTGGATATAGAAAAACAAGCCATCGTAGAACAAATTGCTAACCGATATTTGGCGGGCGAAAAAATGCCAGAGTTGGCAGAAGAATTTGGAATGAATCATTCAAATTTGCATAAAATATTAACAAAACGCTGTGGCGATACATGGGAGATGAAATTTAACGTCAACGATTTGAGAATACATGAAACTGTACCAATGAAGATGCCTCGCTTGCTTCCAGAGCCAATAATTCAAGCTATACTCAAAAAAGTACAAGCTAATAAAACTTATGAACACGGGAAAACAAAATATTTATATCTTCTCTCAAGGATGATTTTTTGTAAACACTGTGGCTACGCAATGTTTGGACAAAGAAATCACAATGGACACCAGTATTACCGTCATGCCCACACAAAACGTACTAGGAAATGTGAGAGCTTCAAAACCTTCGTTAGAGCAGACGTACTAGAAGATATGGTGATGCGTCATTTGTTTGAGTGTTTTGGTAATCCTAGAGCCGTCCAAAAAGCGATAGAAACTGCTACACCTAACCTTCAAAAATTAGAGGAGTATCGAAAGCGTATCGAGGAAATAGACAAGTTGCTTATCAAAAATAAAGTCAGCAAAGACCGCATACTGCGTTTCATTGCAAAAGATACTATCAGTGACAGCGATGCCGAAACACAGCTTTTGGAACTGAAAGAAAAAGATATTAAACTACAGACAGAAAAGCAACAATTGCAGGATAATATTGGAAATAGCCCAAGCCCTGATAAGATTAAAACTGTTTCAAAAACCATCGCCGTTCAATTCAGAACATCGCAACTGCAAATGAACACACGAAAGCGATTGGCCGCAGAGCAACCATTTGAAGAAATGACGTATGAAGAAAAGCAAGCATTAGTGAAAATGGTCTTTAGTGGTAAAAGACCTGACGGAAAACGAATGGGTGTAGATATTGAATGGGATAGCAATGGATGGAAGTTTGATATACACGGTCATCTTATTGACAAAGAGGGTTTATTTGTTTTGAGTGATGCTCGAAAAGAAATCTTTTTTGGTGAGGGTGGTGGTTATAGCATATCGAGGGACAGAGAGTTATGTACTAAATCCACATGGCATTCACAAGGCAAAGCCCCTCTTTAACTCCCGACTGCTTCACAAGTCTCTCAACCTCACCATGTATCGAAACGATCTCCCGCCTCTGCCCAACTTCAACCCACAACTCTTTCGTAAGCGCCTTCATATTACCTCGCCTTAATTTTTAACAATTTCTTCTCACTGCTCACTTACATTGCTATCCTTTTACACATTTGGCTAACCAGCAGTCCCAAAAAAGTCCCGCTGATATTTCCCAGCACCGCAAGCAAAAGTCCAACCGGCGCAAGCTGGGCATGATAAACCCCAGCTACTACCGGCGCACTGGCGGGGCCTCCTATGCACGCCTGGCTCGCAGCTGCTGCCAAAGCAATCGGCGCCCTGAGCACCCTCGCTGCCCCAAGTACGATAATCGCATGTATCGCTATCCATGTAAACCCAGCGGTAAGCAGAATCGGTGCATTTGCGAAATTCGCCAAACTCGCCTTGGCCCCTATCGACGCAAGCACAAGATAAAGAAGCGCAAAACCGATCCCCGATGAACCATTCGCCTCCAGATTCCTGGCGCGCGTAAACGAAAGCCCGATCCCGATAAACGTCGCAATTACTATCGACCACGCCGGGGCATTCAAAACGCCCGCAGCTTTTTTAAGATAGCCTGCCATTCCCACTGGAATCGGCCCCGCCCCTGCTCTTTCCAGCACACCTGCAAGTACCACCGAAACTACAGCCGCCGCCGCACATAAAACCACAATTGCCAAAAATCCATACTTCCTGCTCAGCGCGCCCACATTTACTTTTACCTTCGCCCGCGCGACAAGATCGTCAATTAGCGTCCGCCTGGCGCAAAGCATCTTATCAAGCCTGCCCTCATACGCCGCCGCTGCGATCAATATCGCCATCCATGTATAAGGCACGATCGTATCCACGATCACCATCGGCAGAAAAACCGCGTCCGGCGTATTTATCGCCTCCTTCACCGCGATCATATTCGCGCTGCCTCCGATCCATGAAGCGCTCAGCGACCCTATCCCCTTCCACATCTCCCCCGGAAGATAAGTTTTATAAATCCCCATCACCCCCGCCGCACCAGCCATCACACCCACGACACTGGCACCCATCATCGCAAGCGCCACAGGCCCAAGCTTGAGTATCGCCTTTATATCAACCGACAACAAGAGCAGCGCCAAACTAGCAGGCAGACAATATTTCGCTATCCATATATAAACCTCGCTCTTGTTCGGCAATATCCCCGCAGTACTCGCCAGCATGGGCAAAAGATAAATCCAGAACATCGAAGGTAGATACTTAAAAAATCCCTTCGTCCTCTCATGCCTGCTCAGCAGCAAAATCGCCGCCTCTATCGCGACCAGCACACACGCGATATATGCCATCCCCCAGTTCATCGCCCGCCCACTTCAAATTCGTTCGAGCGAATTGTGATATTCCCATATCTTCGACCGTGGGCAAAAAAGTGCACCGAATCGAGGTCGATATAATCAAACCCGCCCCTGCCCGCCGCGAAATTTATCGCCGCTGATAACCCAACCATCGTCTCGGTCATGCACCCGATCATAAGCTTTAGCCTTGCCCGTTTCGCCGCTGAATAAATCTTAGCAGACTCCGCGATGCCGCTTTTAGCTATTTTAATATTGATACCATCAGCAAGTTCATTATCGATCACCCGCCTGCAGTCTGCGTAATCAAAAACCGTCTCATCAACGATTACAGGGATTTGCGTTTTGCCGTGTATCGCCGCAAGGCCTTTGTAATCGCCTCGCATCAAAGGCTGTTCAAACAACTCTATATCTATGCCGCTCTTTGCGCAACGTTTTAGCATCTCCAAACAGCTCTTGGCCGTATATCCCTGGTTGCCGTCAAGCCTGATTATCGCCCCCTCCACCCTCGGCTCAACAAACCCCCACACCATCTTCAAAAACGAAATATCCTCCTCAACCCGCCCGCTCACCTTAACCTTGTAAACCCGAAAATTATTTTCAACCGCACGATTAAGCCAATCATCCAGCTTGCCCCTGCCAGGTACAAACGGTATCGTTATATCCGTCTCGATCCTGTTCTTCTTCGCCCCCCAATACTCAAACTCATTTTTCCCTTCACTAGCCAGCCGCGCCCGAAACAGCGCCACCTCCAGCCCCGAACAAGTCATGTGAAATTGGGCATTCTCTTTTTTTGCCTTTTTGACGATATCCTGGTATTCACCAATTTCCATCCCAAGTGCATATCTTTTTACCCCGCCCAATATTTGCTTTATCTTCTCCGCCGTCTCATCAGGAAACACAAAACTCGTCGGCACCTCTCCAAGCCCAACCGCCCCATCGTCAAGCGTGACCTTTACGATCACACTCGTCGCCCGCGTCTTCGACCCCAGCGAAGTCGCAAACGTCGTTCGCATCTCCTTAACCATCACCCCAACCTGCATCCGTGCGATCTTACTCATCTTGAATTTCTTATCTTCGCCTTTGTTTTGAATTTGCTTTTATTTTCTATTTTTAATTTGTTTCGTGCTTCGTATTTAGTGCTTTTGCTGCTCTATTCGATGTTGAACGTTCGATGTTCATTTGTTTTAACGCGTAACTCGCAACCCGTAACTCGTAACTTTCCTATAAACTTCTTCAATCACATCCACCATCGTCTGGGGCGCAAATTGTTTCCTCACACTCTCCCGCCCAGCTGTGCCGAGCTTTTCTCGCAATTCTTTATTCTCTATCAGTTCGGCGCATGCCGCCGTAAGCGTCTTGATATCTTTCGGGGAAATCAGCCTACCTGTATTATCATTAACAACTTCCCTCGCGCCATCGACATCAAAGCTTATCGCAGGCGTCCCGCAAAGCAGCGCCTGCGGCAGCGCCCTGGCAAGCCCTTCCCGCAGGGAACAATGTACCAGCACATCTGAAGACTGTATCGCAAGCGGAACCGCCCCCGGCTCTAATAACCCCGTAAACTTGAATCTCTCTTCCAGCCCAAGCCGCCGTATCTGTTCCTTGTATTGTTCGGTTAGCGCCCCATCACCAACAAACAACCACACGGCCTTGGGAAATCGCCCCGCAAGCTCCCTGGCAGATTCGATTATATAATCATGCCCCTTCAATTCCGCGATCCTTGAAACAGTCACAAGCACCACCGCGTCAGAAGCGATCCCGTATTTCTTCCTGAACCCCTCCCGCTCATCTTCGCTTATAGCCCGCAAAAAGCTCTCTTCCTCTATCGCCGAATACGCTGTCGTATACATATCCGCCGTTCCCATCCCAGCCGCAAGCGCCTGCCTGGTCATCGCATCCGCAACAGTTATAAACGCATCCGTCCTCTTGGCGGCAAATCGCTCAATAGCAATATAAAGCTTATTCACGATTGCATTCTGATATGGATGAAACGCAAGCCCGTGTATCGTATGCACAACCGCAGGCCGCCGGGCCACACCAAATTTTCCCTTGAGATTATAACCGGCAACTCGCCCCAGTATCCCCGCCTTAGCCGAATGCGTATGCACCACATCAGGCTTTAGCTGGGCTATCATCCCCTTAAGCTTTTTATATGTCACAACATCATGCCAAGGCAGTATCGCCCGTCGCATCTCCTCACAAACCCGCACCTCATATCCCTGCCCCTTAGTCGCCTCAAACATAGCTCCCTCAGGCCCTATCGCCGGCCCCGTTATCAGCACAACCTCATGCCCCCTCGCAGCAAGCTCCTTGCAGGTAATAAGCGTATTCTCCTGCGCCCCCCCCAATATCAACCTTGTTATAATATGAACGATCTTCATTCGGCTTCTATTCTGAATCCAGAATCCTCGTCGTTTCCTGATTTTGTTTCGAATTTTTTCTTTTTTAAATTTTCGAATTTGTTTCGGATTTCGGGTTTCGTGCTTCGGTTTTCCTTCCGCCTAATATTTTATCCACATCAAACAAAGCCCTTCCGGCGGAGCAGTCGGCCCAGCCGCCGTGCGAGTCTTCGCCTCGATGATCTCTTTCATCTTTTCCGGCTTCCATCTCCCGCGACCTACCTCAACCAGCGTCCCAACAATGTTCCTAACCATATTATAAAGGAACCTGTCCGCCTCTATCTCAATATACACCCACTTATCTTCCCCCCAGACCCTGCACGCCATCACATTGCGCACACTGTTTTCACGCCTATCCGCCGCTGCCGCGAAAGATTTGAAATCATGCTCCCCCAAAAGCATCTTCGCCGCCTCATCCATTTTAGCCGCGTCCAGCTCCCCAGGCCGATGCCAGCAATTGCGCGCCTGCAGCGCATTTGGATTCTTGCCTGTAAATATGCTATAGCGATATTGTTTATACTTCGCGCTGCTCGATGAATCAAAATCCGGCCCCACTTCTTCCGCGCTTAAAACCTTGATATCCCTTGGCAGCCTGTGATTGAGTGCCTTTACAAAATTATCCGTCGGCACCGGCGACTCGTTCAAAAAATTCACCACCTGCCCCAGCGCACTCACCCCTGCATCCGTCCTGCTAGCCCCGTTTATCTTAGTATAAAACCCCGTAAGATCCCCCATGGCCCGTTCCAGCTCCCCCTGTATCGTCCGCTTACCCGGCTGCGCCTGCCAACCGCTATACCCCCGCCCGTCATAAGAAACAACAAGCTTCACGTTTTTCGCAATTCTTTTAGCCACGGACCACCTTAATCAAAAAGCCAGAAACCACTGCTGGCTTCTGGCTTCAATAGTTTACCAAAGACTTTGCTGATGTAAATTTTAAAGCAGCTCGGCGATTTGGATCGCGTTCAGGGCCGCACCCTTGCGCAACTGATCTCCAGCTACCCACAAATTAATTCCACGATTATCCGGTATCGATTCATCCTGGCGAATACGACCAACCAGCACGTTATCTTTACCAGAAGCGTCAATAGGCATAGGGAAGCGGTTATTCGCAACGTCGTCCATAATCGTCACGCCAGGCGCTGTACTAAGCAATTTCCGCACCTGGTCCGGCGTAATGGGGTCGCGGAACTCAAGGTTAATGCTTTCGCAATGCGCCCTGAGCACCCCAACACGAATGCATGTCGCCGTGATCGCAATTTCCGGGCAGTGGAATATCTTGCGGGTCTCTTTAACCATCTTTATTTCTTCTTCATTGTAGCCATTTGGCAGCAGGGCCGAATTATGGCTGAACACATTGAATGCAAGCTGATACTTAAGCGCCTTGCAAGTCACGGGCTTGCCCGCCAGCACCTCGCGAGTCTGCTCTTCAAGTTCCAGCATCGCAGCCTGACCAGCACCGCTAGCAGCCTGATATGTGCTCACAACCATGCGCTTAACAGGATTAACCTTGTGCAACGGCCAAATCGGCACGATAGCTATGATCGTCGAGCAGTTTGGATTTGCGATTATCCCCTTGTGCTTCTTGATATCTTCCGGGTTGATTTCCGGTATAACCAGCGGCACATCCTCAGTCATGCGAAATGCCGACGAATTATCCACAACCACCGCACCAGCCGCCACCGCAGCCGAAGCAAACTCTTTGCTCCTGCCCGCACCAGCCGAAAACAGCGCAATGTCGATGCCCTTAAAGCTATCCTTAGTCAATTCCTCAACCGGGTACTGCTTGCCTTGAAACGTGATCGATTTACCCGCCGACCTCGCCGACGCCAGCATCTTCAGTGACGAAAACGCGAACTTCCTCTCGTCGATGATCGACATGAACTCCTGCCCGACCGCACCGGTCGCGCCCACGATAGCTACATTACGGCCCATAAAAATCCTACTCCTGATATAAGGATTAACTTCTTTTACGCACAAAAAACAACATATAATACAAACCGCCCCCTAAGTATGCAAGCCCATAAATCCCGACCAACTACTACCAAATTAAAACCACCCCCAAATCCCAAATTTTCCTCCATTTTTTAATTTTTATCTTTGATTTTTGATCTTTTTACCCCCCTGACACCCCCAAAAATCACCATTTTTTATTCCACCAGAAGAATATGACCGTCGCCGCCGAAAAGCCAGCCAGGGATGTTATAAGCGCAAACATCCATTCTGCGTGCTGGTGCGGTATAGGCACATTCATTGAAAACAAACTCACAACAAACGTCGGCAGCATGATCGATATAGTCACCAGCGTCAGCGTCTTCATTCGAACGTTCAAATTGTTGCTGACGATCGATGCCCTTGCGTCCATAAGTCCTGCTAGCACCTGGGAATATATCGATGCCTGCTCACGGCACTGATTGTTCTCAATTATAACATCGTCCAGAAATTCCAGGTTGTCAGCCGTAAGCCTGAATTTGGCGGCGCTGTTTTTTATCTTCTCGATGAGCATAGCATTGGAATTTATTGCGTTTAAATAGTACACAAGGCTCTTTTCCAGCGTGAAAAGGTTAAGGAGCAGCTTGTTTTCCATCGCCTGGTTTATCTGGTGCTCAAGCGAATCGCTCATCATGTTGATGCCGCGCAAGTGCTCCACAAAATGCACTATAGCCCTGTAAATCAGCTTTAGCATCACATCCTGTATCGAGGCCACCTTCAAAAACGGCTTGCCCTCAAACAGCGGCGTATCTTCAGTAACCACTATTATCAGCTTGTCCTGAAAAATAAAGATACCGGTGGAGGCTATCTTGAAAAGGAAATTGTCTTCGGCGCTGTAGTGCTTTGGACGCTTGAAGATCATTGCCGCGTGGTCAGGCTCAAATTCAAGTCGGCTCTGTTCTTCCGGGTCAAGAGAGGAATTGAGTGTGTGCTCATCCATCTTGAGTACATCAACAAGATACCGTCGCTCCGATTCATCCGGCGCGATATATACATAGACCACCGCCTCGTCGTTTTCCACCTCGACAAGCCGGCCGTTGGTAATCGCCAGTTTCTTCAGCATTTTTGACCACCTGACTACCCCATTACGTTATCTATGCACGATATCATCGTAGAAATAAACAATTTGGACGATACTACCTTTGTGGTATTCACTAGTCAAGCCCTGGGTTCATTAAATTCCGGAAAATGGCCTAAAATAGTCTTATTTACAAGCTTGACGCCTTATTTCCAGTTCAGCACCTCGGCTGGCAAGTGGGCCAGGCTCTTAACTATCCAGTCCGCCTCGCCAAGCTTATCCGCTCCAAAACTCGTCGTTACAGCAAGGCACTTTGCACCAGCCTTTTTCGCCGCAGCAATGCCGTTTACGGCATCCTCTACTACCAGGCACTGACCCGGCTCAAGTCCGAGTTTATTTGCCGCAAGCAAAAATATATCCGGCCAAGGCTTCTTCCTCTCCACATCCTCACCCGTCACCACCGCGTCAAACGTATCAATTGCCAGACCTATCGCCTCAAGGTTCGATCTCACCTTTCGACGATCCGCACTCGATGCCACTGCAACCTTCTTACCCATCTCCTTGCACCTGGCGATCATTTCCAGTGCCCCCGCAAGCGGCTTGAGTTTACCTTTGATCATTTCATCATAGATATCGTAGGTCCTGCCCTTGTCTCTCTTAGGATCAAATTCCAGCCCGTACTTCTCGGCCACCCCGCCCACATACCTGTCCTCGCCCGCCCCCACAAACGGCAGAAAATCTTCCGCTTTCACCGCTACCCCCCTCTGGGCAAACATCTCCATCGCAGCCGCACATATAAAAGGCTCCGAATCCACCAAAACACCATCCATATCAAATATCACACCCAAAGGAAGACCCATCTCATCTCCTGTATTTTGCCGTTAATAGACCAATCACTTTATGAGGCCCAGAAATAGTAAATCGTAAATAAAAAATAGTAAACAAAAAAGGGCGACTCTTCATCGCCCTTGTTGGTGGGGCATAAATGCCACTCAACCATTTACTTTAACTAGATCGATTACTCGATCTCGATTCTCTTGGGCCTTTCGGCCTCTTTCTTTTCCAGCACGACGTGTAAAACGCCGTCTTTCATCGTCGCCTTGACCTTGTTCTCATCGACATGCGACGGCAACGTCAGGCTCCGATACATCCTGCCGTAGTACCTCTCCCTGAGATCCTCCTCGCCTTCCTTTTTTTCGATTTTCTTCTCTCCGCTTATCGTCAAAATACCATTCTCAACAGTTACCTCCAACTCATTTTTGCTCATGCCAGGCAATTCCGCATCCACATAAACATGCTTATCATCTTCTTTAACATCAACCGGACACGACCCAACAACTTGCATTGGGCTTTCACCGAAAAAGTTCATGAAAAGCCTGTCCATTTCCTCATGAAGCTTGCCCAGATTACCAGGCCAAGCCAAGCCTTCCCTTTTCCTTTTTGTTAATTCCTTCATTTTAAACACCCCCTTTCAACTAATTATACGCCCCTTGGTATGGCAAGTTTCAGGCTCCAGTCGATATGACATTGCTTTGGGTTATTAGATTAAAAAAATTACAAACATTACTATTGATTTATACCATCTTACTCTGTAATATAGTAGTCTTACTGTGATTTTGAGCCTGAGAGTAGTACTGCCCTTATTCATAGAGGTACAGAATGCTCGAAGAAAGCCTAATCAACAAGGACGTTGTCGCAACGCGGCAAAACGTGCTGCATGCTATTACGTATCTCCCGGAAATAATTAAGCTGCAAGTAGAAAACAACCGCCTTAAGGCTCAGATCGTTTCACTTAATGAAAGCATCCGTGCCAAAGATGATGCCCTGCTCAAATATAAACTTGTGGCTGAATATACCTGTGACTGGGAAACTTGGACAGATGCGCAATTGAAGCCGGTTTACGTCTCACGATCCTGTTACGAGCACACAGGCTACTCAGTAGATGAATTTTATGCCGATCCCGACCTCATGGGCAAGATCATACATCCCGAAGACCTCGAAAGGTTCATGAAACACGTCAGCAAAGCCATGGAACACCAGACCGGCGTTCTGGAAATTGAGTTTCGGATCGTATGCAAAAACGCAGCTATCAAGTGGATACAGCACATTTGCCTGCCGATCTTCGCCGAAGATGGCACTTGGCTCGGCAGACGCGCCAGTAACCGTGATGTTACTAAGCGAAAAACCATGGAACAAGATATAATCGGCTCCAGGCACGAACTGGAACTGCGGGTAAAAGAGCGTACCGCCAGGCTCAAGCAGCTTCTCGGCGAACTTTCGCGAACCGAGCAGAAGGAAAGACGCCAGCTTGCAATGGTGCTGCACGACCATTTTCAACAGCTTTTCGCCGCCGCAAAATTGAAAGCCGAAATGGCAGCATCAAAAGCAGATTCTGCCCAGGTAAAACAACTGCTCGCCGAAATATCCGACCTCATGAAAGACTGCATAAGTCAATCTCGCTCGCTCAGTGTCGAGCTTTGTCCGCCCGTCCTCTATAATTCAGGCCTGTGCTGCGCGCTCGAATGGCTTGGCAGCTGGATGGGCGAGAAACACGGCTTGGAAGTAAACGTCAATGTCAAACCAGAAATTGAACCTGCCGACCATGATATCAGGGCATTTCTCTTCCAGTCCGCAAAGGAACTGCTCTTTAACATAGCCAAACACTCCGGTACAAATAAAGCCTGGCTTGAACTGGCACCGGCTGGTAACTGTATTGAGCTGAAAATTTGGGACCAGGGCAAGGGTATCAGCGAAGAAAAGCTCAGTCGGCTCGGTCTGGCAAAAGAAGGCTACGGCCTTTTCAGCATCCAGCAAAGGACCGAATCATTCGGCGGCAAATTATCATTAATGGCATCAACTCCAACAGGCTTTAATGTCACACTCACCTTACCTCGACAAAACTGAAAAAAACTTATACCACCTGACCAAAAAATTTTGACCTTCGACTAAAAACCTCCCGCGCATATCAAATGATTCTAAATGAGCTTATAGCGATCAATTGAGCACAACAAGTGCGTTTTACGTTATTTTGTTCGTGCCGCCGCACTTAAGCAGTACAATATTATTTAAGGTATAAACATACTAGGGGAAATTTTCAAAGCGGCCTTGCTTGGTGGCCCATTTCAATTTGTAAACTTCAACTCACATACCTGATAAGCCGTTATGACCCGCGGATGGAACCTGCGAGCCAAACTGTTCAAGGAGGTTTTGTTTTCATGAACAGTGAAAGGGCGCGTCATGAATCGTTCAGCGATTACGCTTACAGAGGTGCTGGTAGTAATGAGCATTATTGCCCTCCTCGCCGCCACCGCAATGGGCACATTTGGTTCCGTGCGAAATTACTGCCGCACCACAGCCTGCATTGCAAACACCAGGTCACTTGCTCAAGCAATGGCCGTTTATGAATCTTCAGCCGGCAGATTCGCCCCGATGTTCACGCTCAAGAAATGGCGCGACGCGAATCCCCGAAATAAAAATCTAAACCAGCAACCTCTCACCTCGAATTACTGGTATGAAACAATAGATGCACAAGCATCTTGCCCCGCTCGAAAAATCGCGTCCCCCAAAAATTGCACCCCTGCCGATTACGGCCTCAACGCCTGCATCTCTGGGCAGTCGGATCGCCCATTAAAAGCTGCCCAGCTTACAACCCCCGCCCGCACATTTTTACTCGCCGATGCAGGATTTGCCGGCATAGCCTGGCAAAACGCCTCCACCTTCGCCGATGCGCCCCCAGGCCTCGAACCTTCTTATGTGCCGGGTTTGAAAATCAATGCTAAAAAGCTGCTTCGTTCGGATGCAAAATTCGATGCGGTAAATGGAAGGCACTGCAATTCAATGGTCGCCGCAGCATTCGCCGATTGCCACAGCGAATCTATAAGCGCCGCCAGCTTTGAGGTCAAAGCCTCGCAGCCTCTCACCTCGCTCTGGCGTGCGAACTAAAACTTTAAATTTAGGTAACATTTTAGCCAACTGTGTGGCACGGGCATCTTGCCCGTGTTTTCCCATTTTAGCCCCAGCGGGGCGTAATATGATAGCCCAGGGTGGAGCGAAGCGCAGCCCTGGGTTAAGTTTACCAACAAAACCAAGCCCTGTAGGGGCGACACAAGCACTCGGCTAAAATGGCACGAATTTTCCATTTTCTTGTATTTGAATTTGTTTGTGATTTGGTACTTGTCATTTGTAATTTGTTTCGGAATTCGAGCTTAGTGCTTCGGGTTTGGTTGCGGCCACCGGCCGCGCCAGGATAATCAGTGGTTAAAAATTTTCTTCTATGAACGGTTACTAAATTTACTGCTCCTGTGAAAGGCGGTCTAATTCCATTTCAAAACGCGCCTTGTGCTTTGCTTCTTCCTCGGCCAGTTGAAGCAGCATCTCCCTCGCTAAAGGCTGGCGAACAGTCCACGAAAGATCGACATACAACCTGAACGCCTCGCGCTCCTTTTGAATGCATATGTTAAGAACGTCGGTGTAATTTATTTCCTGGCTCAGTTTTACATTTTCTGCATAGGCCTGATCATCAGCAGTCGCATCCTGCTTCACCACAAGCCCAAGCTTCATTTCCTCAAGTTCCAGCTTAGCCTTATGCTCAAGTTCCTCCTCGGCCAGCTGCGTGAAAACAGATTTAAGCGCCGGGTCATCCACCTTGCTCGCCAGAGCCAAATATAGCGCGTTTGCCTGTACCTCTTTTGCGATCGCAAAATCGAAAATCTCTGTTTCGGCTTCGAATGGTTTCATGCTGTTGTCCTCTTTAACTGCATAATAACATTATAAGCCGCCATATTCAAGCTATACTTTCCGCAATGAACGCCCGCACCCGCTGCGCAACCCTCGCGCAATCGCTTTGCCTCGCGACTGGGCAAAATGCCCCCAAACACTCAAGCCTGTCGGCCACCTGCTGTGCATCATACGCCGCCAGCAATAAACCCATCTTCTCAAACATCATCGCTATCGTAACCTGATGATCGTTTACCACCTCGCCGAATTTCTTGAGCCTGGGCATTACCAGTAAAGGCTTGTTGTGATCCATCGCCGCCGTGATCGTCCCCATCCCGGCATGCCCGATCAGACCGCTTGAAGAATCAATGTAATTATCAAAATCGTATTTTGCCAGCACCCTCGAAAAATCAAAATTCCTCGGCCTGTATTCTGATTCGCCTATCTGTGCGAATATCTCCTGCTTGAATAAACCCGCGCCCACTGCGTCGTCCACCGCCCGAACAAGCCTGTCAAATGCGAACTGCGTTCCGACTGTTAGAAATATCATATAAGAGTCCCCGCGAATTCAACTTTTTTATACTTAGTAGCCAGTTCAGGCCACTGCACAAGAAACAGATCCGCTATATGTCTAACCATCCTCCCTGACAGTGAAAGCCTCTCGACATTCGTTATGCTGTCGATCCAGATAACCTTAGCTCCGATCAGTTTGCCCAAAAAGCATATCATGCATCCCGCCGCAGCACCGGTCGAAATCACCACCCGCGGCCGCTCGCGCAACACTATTCGCGCGCATTTTAAAAATACCGCCGCAGTTTTCATCAGCATCCTTCTGTTGCATTCGCCAACCACATAAGACCGCCCATGCTTGTCAAGCCCGCCAGTCACTGCCGCCGATGTAGTTACGAAAAACACATCGCCGCCGCTCCAGCTCTGGGCTATTTTCAGCAGTTGTGTCAAATGTCCTCCCGCCGATGCCGCAAGGCATATCTTCACCGATTTACTCATACAAACCCCATGTGTATCCAAGTGTTGTCAATTTGAAGCGGACCCGCCCAGGGCCCGCGATATTCCACTGGTGTACGCCTCAAGAAGAACCTGCGCCTGGCTTGAGCGGTGCTTGTCGAACACTTTAACCGCCCACCAGTATGGAAGCCTTGCCGCGAAAAATATTCCCACAAGTAAGCACGCCATCCAATATGAACCCCGCCCGTAATGCTTGCGAATAAAACGCAGTATGCTCAAACGAAGTTGGATCACCATCGGCCCGCGCACCTTCGCGCTGCTCTGGCCCCCAAGATGAATTATCTCGCCGTCAGGGCAGAATCGTATCTCCCACCGGGCCCGCGAAAAACGCCAGCAGTAATCCGTCTCCTCGGCATACATGAAAAACCCTTCATCCATCAGCCCCACTTCCTGTATAGCCGCGCTGCGGATAAGCATAAACGCCCCGCAAACACAATCAACCAGCCGAGCCTCATTAAAATCCCACCACGTCATCCGCTCACGCCCGAAAAACCGGCTACGCCCAAACACCTTATATAAATAACTCGCCGAAAGAGACATATTCAAAATGGATGGGAATTTAAAACAGCTCCGCTGAAGCGACATGTCGACGTTGAGAATCCGACAACCCACAACACCCGCTCGCGGATTTGCCCGCGCATAGACAAGCGTTTTTTGCAGCGCATCTCCAAGCACAACCGTATCGCTGTTCAAAAGAAGTATCCACTCACCCCGCGCAATCGCGATACCCTGGTTGTTCCCCGCGGCAAAACCCTTGTTGTCGCGATTTGCGATAACTATTGCGTCTTTGAAATCTTCTCGAACCATCTCCGCCGACCTGTCCCCAGATGCGTTATCCACCACGATAACTTCCATTTCGAGATCGCCGCGGTTCTTATATATGGAATCCAGGCAGTTGCGAAGTATTTCTCGCGTGTTCCAGCTTACGATAACAATTGAAATATCCATCCCGCCCCCTGAAAATCACAAAGCGGCCAGCCACTTTGCTTTACGGAATAGTATTTAAACTTCGCAGGTGTGAATTGTCAACTTGCAGAAATGCCGAAATGAAAATAAGGGAAAAATGATTAATTAAAAAGGTATAGCCGTCGTAGTTGTTTTGAATTTGCGTTTTTGCTATTTTAATTTGCTTCGGATTTCGGATTCGTGCTTCGGATTTGGGTGCGGCTCCGCCGCGTCGTATTCCTATGCGCTATTCCTATCCCCTAGTTTCATTTATTTGCGCCATGCAGGCTTACGAACCATCAACGGCGGCAAAAAATGCTGTCTTATCGGGCCTTTGTTCTTGAAAAAGTTCCGCCCGCTCGGGTATATCGCCACCTCAAACAGCTTTACCGTCAGTTGCAGGAGCTTATTTCGCTTTTTATCAAACATGAGCAAGCCCTTAACAGGTTCCAATTACTCTATCGGAGTAATCACCCCCCGCCTTGAGAAATCATGGCTGGTAATTCTAATCGGCAAATAAGGTTTTTGAAAACTCGCGCGCAAGTTTGGGTTTTGGGGGGATAGGAAATGGGGGAGTTTTGAGTTTTGAAGTTTGAGTTTTGAGTTAAATGCAGGTTTTTGGGGAGCCAGTGCGGTTTTTTGGGGGATGGCTGGAATTTTGGGTCATGTAAAAAAGTGTGTCAAGTAAATTTTTTAGGGGGGTATCAGGGGGGGTAAAAAAGGCAATTATGAGTCAAAAATCATGAGTCATTAGTCAAAAAATGATAAAAACTGGGTGGTTTGGGGGGTGCTGGGGGGTTATTTTAACAGGACTAAACAATTCGAAAATTGTTGGTTTAGTGATTAGTGGGTAGTGGGTGGTTTTAGAGATCGGTGGGCAAAATAGGAATTTTGCCCACCCTAAAACCTGCTTACTGCGAGTTCCTTATCTCCTCAATGAATTCATCTAATTCCTCTTCTGTCATACTTGCTCGTAATTCTGCGTCTTCAAGCCATATTTGCTCAAGCCACTCGATCGCCCCTTGGGCATCGAAGGCTTCCACGCTTTCCATCGATTCCGCCTGCAAACCCGATTCCATCATCATTTCCCCGCCACCCGGCATCATCATTTGCTGCTCGCCGCCGAGAATTATCGAATTGGAATCAAAAGCAACGGGCTGACTATTGACATCCCCGCTGGAATTATCAATTACAGTAATCGTAACCGGGCCGCTGTTGTAATGGATAGTGAAGTACCCCACATCGCCCGTGCCCGAGCCAGATAGATTAACACCGCTGATATATGCCCATGTCCCATTGGGGTCAATATCGGGATCGCTTCCCCAGCTTGGATCCCAGCCGAACTGATTGCAATCCGCAATGCCCATAGCTCCGGTCACAGTCGCATTACCGTCAACAACGATCCCAAGCCCCATGCACAACAGCGATACATCCGACTGCACATACACAGTAACATCGCTGTTCGGGTCAGGATAAAGATTTTCACACACCAGATGTAAAGCCGTTTGCGGCTCTACAGGTTCATTTGGCTCATTGGGTTCGTTTGGCTCATTAACATCATTTACATCAGCTAGAAAATCATTGAACTCGGCCATGCTTAAGAAACTGCCCGCCCCAAAACTCCGAGTAACCAACCACTCTTTCACGAATTCGCCCAAGTCATAGTTATTTATAGTGCCATCGCCATATAGGTCACAAGCCCCGTTATAACCTGTTTGACCCCATACGCCTGCAAGCATCGCGTAATCAATAAAGTTGACGGTATCATCATGATTGAAATCCGGCGTATTAGCAAATTCATCCGCACCGATATCGATACGAGTACCAACCTTCCTCGCCCCGCCATCAATATCAGTTTCACCGGCAGGCGGAGTAAATCCGGTTTCACCGGCATTGATGCACGATGAGCCGCTTGAAATGTGAAAATCATTTTGATCGGCAGCAAAGAAATTCGGGTTGCCGGATACATTGGTAGCTCCGGTATAGCCGCCCTGAACGCACGAATATGTAACAGTTGCGTCTGCACTGGAAATTTGTGTGTCGTTGCCCCAGAAAATCGAACTCTTGGCAACCGTTTTACTTTTACTGTAAGAGTCCCAAAATTGAAGGCCTGTGGAATTGTAGGCAACAGTGCAGTTACGAATAGTCGTAATAGCTGATCTACTTGTGGACACGGAAATCGCTCTATAATTTCGGCAAAGTACGTTGTTTGCCATCGTTACAGCATTATACGGTTCACTAATAAAAATTCCTGACCTCAATTCATAATTGCCGAATCCGCAACCGCTGACAATATTATTGTAGAACTGACCGGCAGTTAAATTATATGCGATAACACCGTCATAAGCCCATCCTCTGATATGGCAGTTTATGACCGCAAGTGCTCCGCCGTTAGTGGTTATGCCCATAGTTCCAGTTGTTCTGCCGTCAATGACACAGTTTGTGAGATTGACATCGCCTGTATACGAAACGCTGACTCCGTTAGAGTATCTGCTGTATAGCTGGGATGACGTCACCCGAACTGTACTGTTTTCGGTGCTTATGCAGGTTCCTCCGGTATTTGAGTCTATCACACAGTTTAATATTTTCGCAACCGTGCTCGCGCCGCCAATGCTTATGCCTGGTGAGCCGTCTAGGATTGTAAAGCCATTAATTGTTGCATTGGGGTCTGATGTATAAGTATTGCCGATAGTTATTGCCGCACCAGAAGCCGGCGCGATGATCGTGCCATCAATAAACGCGCGATTTTCAGGATTAACACTTCGTATCGTAAGCTGCTTCGCGCCGAGGGTTACATTCTCGCGATATGTCCCCGGATCAACAACGATTACATCGCCATCACTTGCACCATTGACAGCAGTTTGGATTTTCCAATAGTCCGTCTCTTGTGTAATATTATGCACCGGCTTAGGCGGCCCGCCAAACACCGGCCCCGACCCGAACATCACCGCCATCGTAATAGACTTCGTCTGGCCGGGCTCAAGAGTACCCAAATCCCAGCCCATTGCGCCAGCCGCCGCTGAGGCGCTATAAATGTTGGGGTCACCGTTTAGACTATTATTTTTTATATTATACGTTGTATAGTCCGCAGTGCTGTCACCGCCAGAGCCTGTATCATATATACCGTTATCGAAAGTGGATGGTTGAATTGTGCTGGCAAAAGTTATCCAGTCAACATGGTCTTCTTCCGGGTCGCCCTCATTCCATTGGGTTATCGCAAACCTGAAATCATTTGTTGCGCTGGGATTACATGGGTCGTAACTACGCGGCAGCAGTCCGGGAACAACCGCATTGGAATAAGTGGAAGATTTGTAGCCAGAGACAGTTACTAACCCGTTGAGCATTTGATAAAATTTGAGACCTGTTATATTGCCGGTTGTTTTAATGTTTTTAATGTTATAGGTTTGAAGCAAAACATATCTTTCACTTTTCACATAGGCTGCCGCGGAGTAGCCCTCAAGGTAAAATGGCAAAGAGGCGTAGCCGTTGCTACCAAGGTCAACCATTTTGTAATCAATTGTTACCCTAACATCGCTTTTTCCAATTATACTTCGAGCAGTATCATAGGCTGTTTGATAGTCATGATAATTTGTTAGAAAGTTATAGAATGGCTCCAAAGGATTGCTTGGATTATCCCATGAATTATTGTAGACCCAATCAAAATCACTATTCGTTGTCCACGGTGGATATAACCAGTGGTCACTAAGCCACATCGACTGGTTATTCGTGATGCCTGTATAATAAATGGCTGCGCCATATTCGCCCGACAGCATTTCATGTGAGGGTTGATTTGCATCATTATGCAGGTGGCAAACAGAAGGTCCCCAATAAAAACAATCTGAATAGCCTCCGGCATCAAATTCCGCCTGCCAAGCGGGATTACCAAGCCATACAAACTGTTCTGAAGGAAGTGTTGCAAAAGTAAGAGTTGTAAATAGTAACACACTTAAAAAAATGGCAACTTTATACACAGTATTTCTCCTTATTAAATGTAGATATGCTAATTCAAGTCGATATGAGTATGTTCCATCGACCCCAACTATTTCAATTTGGCGATCTATGCGGCTTAATGGTTTGGTTTGCGTTTGTAAAAAATTAAGCTCCCACCAAACGCCAAAAGCGTAGCGGTTAATGGTTCTGGAACAGTGTGTAGTGAAACGATGCTTGGCAGTCCGCTAGAACGCAAAAAGTAAAACTCAAAATCGGAATTATCAGCCCACTTTCCGGCCAGCCATGTGTTACTCTGGTTTTGCCATACAACAAAATCCTTACCATAGATGTTTATAGCATTCGACGCATTTAAAAGGCCGTGAAAACCTATAGCGATATCTCCGCCGAATAAATTAACAGTAGCACTTTGCGAATCATACAAATAAAAGACATCTATGCTGCCTCCTGTAACATTTACCGTACTGTGATCGAAAGCAGAAATAGAACCGACCATGCCACCCGTCATGGTTACTATAGCTGAGTCATGCAGTGTAACTCGGTCATAGATGTTGCCAGTATTGATAGTTCCAACAGGATTAACAGAATTAAAATCAATACTTGTTATTGCCTGCGCCAGTCCACTCCAGCACAGCAAAAGCCCCAAGATCAAAATCCGCCTTACAACCCTTGTACTACTCATTGTTGCCTCCTTTGAAAAAGAGTTCCCCAAATATTTCCCCAATTCCGCCTGCGCAAAATTGTAGGGCATCACCAAAACGTGCCTCACTACCCCGCCAAGGGCAAGAACAACACGCAGGCAATGCCCCTTTCTGGGGCACTGACTTCTACGGTTGTTCTTTTTCCTTTTTTCAAAGGTGGCGTATTTGTGAGACCGCAACCAAGTCCAGTGGGACTATCATATTATTCAATTGTTAATATACTATATCTAATCAGGCCTTTTATGTCAAATTATATCTATTAAACAACAATCCGCCGCTGGCAAGTAAAAGCATGGTCGCAGGTTCAGGAATAGCGTAGATTAACCCGTGGGTATTTCCCGATGTGTCGTAATAATAACCAGTGATTTTATCACCATCTATGCCAGTAAAAATCGTGCTGTGACCATTCGCTTCAGGCATGTCGAGAATTGCCCACGTTGTTCCGTCATATAAGAAACTGTGGGTTTGGTAATAGTAATAGTATGTTCCCACAAGATTTTCCCCGCTGATACCCGTTACGGCAGAGCTGCCTGGCCCTGGGCCACTTAGGGATGTCCAAATTTGCGTTGCCATATTGTACGAAAAACCATATGTATGCGTACTGCCAGTAAGAGTGTACCATCCAACGAGATTGTCGCCGTCCAAATCAACTATAAATGTTTCGTGGCTTCCCGGCTTATCAAGAGTGGCCCAATTTGATCCATCATAGAAAAAGCCATGTTTAAGCGTACCGCGACCCGTGTCGTAGTAACCAACCACATTGCGGCCATCGATACCTTCTATTCGCGTACTCGCAACATCAGATAAATCCAAAGTGGTTAAGTTTGTTCCATCATAGAGAAATCCGTGTTTATGATAGTAGTCTCCATAATCACCAACAAAATTGGTTCCATCAATTCCCTTGATAATATCAGGGGTGTTTTGAATAGCCCAGGTATCAGTCGCCATGTTGTAAATAAAGTTACCAAGGCTGGACGAGCCGACAACATTGTTGCCGCTTATACCATAAATTTTGGTACCTGTGGCGTTTGGCATATCTAAAGTAAGCCATGTTCCAGCTTGTGCTAGCCCGCTCCAGCACAACAAAACCCCCAAGATCAAAATTCGTTGCACATTCATTTTACAACCTCCCTTATGAAAGAATTTTTCAAAACCTCCATCCGCACCGTGCAAATAAGAGGGCACTGCCACATCGTGGTCGCTTCGGGCCGCCAGGCCCATGGAGAACACGAGCGCAGCGCCCAACTGGGCGCTGACACCTCTCGTTTCTCCAAATTCAAATCTGGCGGATTGAAGCGAAACGTTAAAAGCTCAGCATTTTTATGCTCCCCGCTTCCGCAGGGCATATTATTCAATTGCCAGCACTATAATAGCAATAAAGGCCCAGTTTTGTCAATAATATTTTTTGTTGTAAAAACCATCTACTTAGTCCCATAAAATCAAGATAAAACCACCTGCTTTATCATTCATTCCCCCCGCCCCCGCTCTTTTAATAGTAAATTTTAAATGGCAATCGTTACCCCTCAAACCCCCAACTTGCACCCCGCCAAGCCGTATTTTACTTGACTGCCCGACCCCGGAAGAATATCTATGACTTAAACAAATAGGCTATTTTGAGGAACGAACATGGATAAACATATCATAATGGGTGTGCACATATTCAGCAGAGCTAAACACGTACCGACAGTCCAGAGCCTCTTCACCGAATACGGCTGCCACATCAAAACCCGCCTGGGCCTCCATGAAGTTAACGAAAAGTACTGTTCCCCCAACGGCATGATCCTGCTGGAACTCCACGGCGACGAAACAAAATGCTACGAGCTTGAAGCCAAACTCAATGCCCTGGATGGCGTCGAAGCCAAAAAAATGGTCTTCGGCCACGAATCAGTCGGCGACGATCTTTAGAGCAGTTTAAGCTATCCTGCTCTGGTTCTGGCTACTGCAAACTCGCAATACGGCGTTCGGCTGCATCGAAAATGAAGGACATTTCCTGCTTCGCCGTCCTTGTCTTGCGAGTTTTCGCTACGCCATAACCAGATCATTATATCTTAAAATGCTCTAACGCCTTGGGCAAAACAGCCTCAGCCGTGTCGTCCGGCGCGACATCTATCCAGTTGACACTTCGGAACGTTTTAAACCACGTCCGCTGGGCCTTTGCCAGTTGTCGGCTGTTCTTTTTTATCAGCTCTATCGCTTCCTCAAGGCCGATCTTGCCCGCCAAATGATCTATTATTTCCGCATACCCGATCGCGCACGCAGCCTGGGGACTTAGCGGCTTTGCCTCACCAAGCAGCGATTTGACCTCCTCAACAAGCCCCTGCTCGATCATCCGCTTGACCCGCATATTTATGCGATGGCTGGCATCAGCTTTATCCCGCCGCAAACCTATTATAGTCCAGCCATGCACATTTCCAGGCTCGTCGAACTGCTTCTGAAAAGACGAAATCGGCTTTCCGGTGAGCTTATAAACTTCCAAAGCGCGAATGATCCGCTTTGCATCATTCGCATGGATCCTGCTTGCCGCCTCGGGGTCTATTTTCGCAAGCTCCTTATGAAGTTCAAGAGAACCCTGGGCCTCTATGCTGGCCCTTAACTTATTGCGGATCGCCTCATCCGTGCCCGGCCCCTCAAAAAGGCCGTGGAGCAGGGCTTTTATATACATAGCTGTGCCGCCGACGGCTATTACGGGCTTATTTTTGGAAGTGATCTCCGCGACAGCCGCTTCGGTCATTTCCAAAAACCTGCTGACGCTAAAGGATTCGCTTGGTTCGACTACGTCAATAAGGTGGTGGGGGATAGCCGAGCGGTTTTGAGCTGAAGGCTTAGCCGTGCCTATATCCATCCGGCGGTAAACCTTCATGGAATCGATACTGATGATCTCGCCGCCGAGCTTTTTGGCCAGTTCAAAGCCAAGTTTGCCCTTTCCGGAGGCAGTTACACCCAAAATCATGATCAGCTGAGGCTTAATAAAAAAAACTCCTTACAAAACCGCAAGTTAGGATATAATATTGAATTTACGCCAAAAGTGACACAGTGTAAAGAATTTGTATTTGGAGTCAAATTGGATAAGGATTTTGGGGCCGATCTCAAGAACAAGGCCGTCAGAATAGACAAAGTTCTGCCGCAGATACTCGCCCAGCACGCAGACATCCACCCCAGGATGCTTGAGGCAATGCGCTATACCCTTGAAGCCCCCGGCAAAAGGCTGCGGGCGGCCATGGTCATGATGTGCCAGGAGGCAGTTTCGGGAAGGCAGGCCGATAGCGTTTCCGAGATAGCGGCAGCGGCCATCGAGATGGTACATACATATTCGCTCATTCACGATGACCTTCCAGCAATGGATGACGACGATTTTCGCCGCGGCAGGCCAAGCTGCCACAAGCAGTTCGACGAGCCAACCGCGATACTCGCAGGAGACGCCCTGCTTACATTCGCTTTTGAAGTAATTGCATCGAAAATTCAAGACGGCACCCTCGCCGCCAAACTCATTTCAATACTTGCCTCTGCCGCCGGCCCAGCCGGAATGATCGCCGGCCAGATGGCCGATCTTGAAGCCCAGAATAAACAAGGCTCAAAAGAACACCTCGAATACATCCATCTTAACAAGACCGCAAAGATGTTCGAAGCCGCTTGCCTCATGGGAGGCGCATGCGGCGGCGCGGACAGCGATACAATGACCCTGCTAAGCCGTTTCGGTTTAAAAGTCGGCCTTGCCTTCCAGGTGGCCGATGATATCCTTGATGTGGAACAAAGCTCCGACGTACTCGGCAAAACCGCCGGAAAAGATCAGCAGCAGGGAAAACTTACATACCCTGCCCTGATGGGAATAGACAAAGCAAAACAGTTATTAACCGACTTGACAAACCAGGCAGTTGAACTGCTCGCACCAATGGGCAAGCGGGGCAAAATACTGGTAAGTCTTGCACAAATGCTTAATAATAGAGTTCGATGATGTACAAAATTCTTGAAAAAATCAATTCACCTGCCGATCTTAAGGCTCTTGGCATAACGGAACTGACCGACCTGGCCCAGGAAGTTCGCCAATATATAATAGATTCGGTTAGTGCCACCGGCGGCCATCTCGCTTCCAACCTCGGCGTGGTTGAACTTACCATAGCTATGCACTACGTTTTTGATCTCAAAGCCGACCGGCTCCTGTGGGACGTTGGCCACCAGTGCTATGCACACAAAATTCTCACCGGCAGAAAAGAGCTGTTCAAAAAACTCCGCACGCGCGAAGGCATAAGCGGCTTTCCAAATCCCGATGAAAGTCCCTATGACCAGTTCGCCGTCGGCCACGCCGGTACAGCAATAGCTACCGCCCTGGGTCTTGCGATCGGTGAAAAGCACGTCGGCGCTGAAAATAAGATAATCGCCCTGGTCGGCGACGCCAGTATCGTAAACGGGCTTTCCTTTGAAGGCCTAAACAACATGGGTCTGATAAAACGTCAGATGCTCATCGTGCTCAACGATAATTCCATGGCGATAGACGCAACACAGGGTTCGTGGGCCGGGTATCTTTCCAAGGTACGGCTGAGCCATTCGTATGAGGATATGCGTAACACCGCCAAACATCTCCTCGAACACATGCCGCTGTTCGGTAAGAGCGTGGAAACGGCTTTTGAGAAGCTTAAAAAAACAGTAAGGATGTCTGCCGCTACCGGAAGCCAGCTTTTTGAAAGTCTTAATATTCCCTATTTCGGGCCGGTAGACGGCCACAATATGGCCGAGCTTGTCGAACTCTTCAAGGGTCTGGCTAAGCTGGAGCATCCTGCCGTACTCCACGTTTATACAAAGAAGGGCAAAGGGTTTACGCCCGCCCACGAGCAGCCCAGCAGGTTCCATTCCACAGGGCCTTTCAAGATAAATGGCGAATCCGCCGCCGAGCCTAGTATTGCCAAAAGTTTTACAGATGCCTTCGGCGAGTCTATATGCCGCCTGGCGTCGAAAGACAAAAGAGTTCTGGCCATTACCGCCGCCATGTGCGACGGCACGGGCCTTACAAAACTGAGGGATACTAACCCAACACAATATATTGATGTGGGAATTGCCGAAAGTGCCGCTGTAACAATGGCCGCCGGCATGGCAAAAGCCGGCGCACGGCCGTTTGTCTGCGTTTACAGCACCTTCATGCAGCGTGCCTTCGACCAGATCTTCCAGGAAGTCGCCATGCAGAACCTGCCCGTGGTGTTCTGCTTCGATCGCGCTGGGCTTGTCGGCGCAGATGGTGCTACCCATCACGGCCTGCTCGATATAGGCATGACCCGGATGATGCCAAACATGGTTGTACTTGCACCTGCTGATGAGGCCGAGATGCAAAAGGCCCTGGAATTCGCACTTACTTGCGATAAGCCCGTAGCCATCAGATACCCGCGCGACGTCATTCCCGCCGATCTGTCCAACACCGACGAGCCTTGGATCATGGGCAAAAGCAGGTGGATAGCCAAATCGGACACCGACATTATAATTGTATCCTACGGTAATTTGCTCGGCGAAGCCGTAAAGGCAGCAGGTTTGCTGGAGAAGCAGAGCATAAAGGTCGATATAATTGATGGCAGGTTCGCAAAGCCGCTCGATACGCAGTTATGCCAGCTGCTCAAAGCCGGCAAAAAACTCGTTACGCTGGAAGAGCATAGCGTCATAGCCGGTTTCGGCTCAGCTCTGCTCGAACAGGCCGCCCAATGCGGTATCGATACAAAAGGAAACGTTAAACTCCTTGCCGTACCTGATAGGTTTGTTTTGCAAGGATCACGAAATCAGCAGCTTGATGAATGCGGCCTTAGTGCCAAAATGATTGCCCAGGCTGTTAAGGATCTTATGTAATGAAGAATTCCAGACCAAAACTCGTTATTTTCGGCGATACGCGAAAGCCTCGCGTCGCTGAAGCAATCGAAGAGTTTTTGGGGTTTTGCCAATGCCGCGCGCAAGTTATTGCCAATTGCGCCGTCACGGAATGTGCCGATATCGATTTGGGTCAGGCTAGTTTTGCCGTCGTATTTGGCGGAGACGGATCCATCCTCGCAGCCGCTCGCACACTCGTCGAGGCCGCGATACCTATTATCGGCATCAATGTCGGCAAACTCGGCTATCTTGCCGAATTCAACGTAGGCGAGGTCAAAAAACTTTGGGATCAGGTAATAAGCGACCAAACACTTATCGACCCGCGCATGATGCTCCAATGCGATATCCAGCGAAATTCCGCCACAATTTTCAGCGCAGCGGCTGTTAATGACGTCGTAATCAATGCCGGCCCTCCTTTTAGGATGATAGAGCTTAAAATGCGTATAGACGGCGCGCCGCTTGCGGGCTGCATCGGTGATGGACTCATCATTTCAACGCCAACAGGCTCGACAGCCTACAATATTTCAGCCGGCGGGCCCATACTTGCCGCTAATATCTCGGCGATGGTAATAACCCCCATCTGCCCCCATTCCCTCAGTTTCAGACCTATTGTGGTAGGTGCCGAGCGAAAAATTGAGGTCCAGGCAGTTCAATTGAACAAGGGCACCACAGTAACAATAGATGGACAGGTCTCGAAAACCCTGAACATGCAGGATGTTTTAAGAATAGAAAAACATGGAGGAATGCTTAAAGTTGTAAGCAATCCAGCCCGCACGCAGTGGGATACACTGGCGGGAAAATTGAACTGGGCGGGAAGACCCAATTATTCCGGAGGCAAATAGGCGGATGAACAAGGTTGTGATAATACTTGCGTTTGTGTTTCTTTTTGAGATTTCGGCTTTTGCCATCGATAATCCGATAGGGCCTGCTACTTCACCCCAAAGCTCGTACGGCGCGGGCGGAAATACCCTCACTCCCAACCCTCGCGGCCGCGAGATCAATTCCGGCAACGACATCGTAACCGGCAACGTAAGCGGCGGCAAAGAATTCCGCGGCGTCGTGCCTTACGGCAGCAGTTACTATTTCCAGGGCACACAAGAGAATGCCAGCGTGCAAAATTTCCTGAGGCGTTCTTCCGGCAGCCCTTACGGCAATGATCGCCTCCCGC
>Ga0154577_1045_pt1 | contig 35792 bp, 24 predicted proteins | sample RifGroF2_FD_116006 | JGI IMG/M metagenome (GOLD analysis project Ga0154577, IMG submission 116006) | Planctomycetes bacterium GWF2_42_9
TAACAGCGTAAATGGTGTTGATATTATAGTGCCGGTATATAGTTTTAATGAAACCAGAATCGTTGATAATGACGATGTTGGCTCGGCTTTCAAATCTGCTTTATTTAATCTCACCGGTAAAGTTAATAATAACACTTGGCATGGATTCAATGCAGGTGAAGTATTATTTATGGGTGCATCGGGCTCACGTCATGGCCGAAGAGGCGATTGGGAAATAAATTATAAATTTGCAGCTAGTCCTAATAAAACCAACATAACAATCGGAACTATCACGGGCATTGATAAAAAAGGATGGGAGTATCTTTGGGTAAGATATGAAAAAAGCACAGACCAAAATTGTCTTGTGCAAGTTCCTAAGGCAGTTTATGTACATCAGGTTTATGAATATGGTGATTTTTCAGCTTTGGGGCTAGGTAACTAATATGGGTGATACATTCCGAAAAGTCCGCGATGGTGAAAAGCTGCGAATACCTGCAAAAACCTATAATGCAATGGTTGATGCAGCCCAGGATTTCATCAACCGAAAAAATAATCTATCGTCAGAACCTGGTACGCAGCTTCCTGCCAATATGGTTTACATCAAAAATGACAGCGGCGCAAATGTTGACAGATTCAATGTACTTGGAATTGCAGGTTCTGCCATTCTTCCGGGTGGCTCAGATGCGAGTAACTTCTTTCGAAGTGTGGTTTTTTCGGGTGTAAAGCCATTACTGCCTGATCATAGAGGTGGAAACTTTGTTATCACAGCTGAACCTATCGCAAACGCCTCAGTTGGTCGCGCATTTATCTCTGGAATTATTCAGGTAAAAGTTTACGCGCCATACGCGGTGTTAAATGGTACGTTTGCAGATATTGCACATAACGATGTTACACAGCTTGCCGTTACCAATTCGCCATCTACGACAAAAATTATGTTCCGCCATAATACGATAGTTGGACCAAGCGGTAATACCTATTGGGCAATTGTCAGGCTCAATTATTCCGAAAATCCAATAAGACGAGCTGTTTGCAAGCAATCAGCGGGAGCATCGAATACAATTCAAGTGAATTTAATCAGGAACAATGCAGAGCAGACATCGGGTATAGAATCTAATGTAACTGTTACCTGCGATATATTCGGTGGGGAAAATATGCTGTCAAATGCAATGCCCAAACTGCAAAGCGGTGATATTATTTATGTTACTAATGTTGATGGCAGCTGGCGTTGTATAAATACGTTCATACCGTTTGTTTCATGTGAATGCGAGGACAGTGTTTAATGACGTATTTACCAGAGATTTATGATGACGCTAATTGGACTTATCAATCTAATAAGTATAAGTATAGAAACGTAGCAAGAAATGTTCATCGAACTACTGATAATAAATTAAAAGTTCATGATAATAAAATCATTGTAACTTGCGACTGGCCGCAAAGGCTGTGTTTAACATTTAAAGATATTAGAGAAGATAGTCCCGGTTGCCAATATTCTTATGATGATAGCTGTGATGCACCTGCCTGGATTAATCCAAACAGGAAATTCATTGTATATAAAATAATGGATTTTGATGGCCAAGTTATGTACGAGTGCATAAATGAAAATTGGGTGGTTACTTTAGCTATCCGGTATGTTACCGGCAGCAACAGAATGTTTATGCCAAGAGGCGTATGGGTAAGTTTAGTGAGAATAACACCTCAAATAGGCGGAGAATCTCAAACTAATTGCTCTTGTCCAATTTTTTTGGTTGGTTCAGAATTTATGTATGAAACACCTTTTTGGGATGGCAATGCTCGTTACTACGATGAAAATGAAAATTATGTTATTGGTGATATGGTTCTAAAATATCGAAACTACGGCGATGAACTCGAAGATTATGAATTTTATTTATGTATTAAAGATCGCATAGCAACAAATGCCTATGGCACATGGCAAGGTACAACCCAGCCAGATAATTGGATTAATGACCATGTTTATCAGATAGGCGATAGGGTTTTGGGTACAGATGGCTTGCATTATCGATGCGGCGAAGTCCATAAATCAAGTTCCACAAATAAACCTACTAGCGGTGATTATTGGCAGTCTCGCTGGACTCTTGAAAGTAACCATTACGGCAGCGGGATTGACATTGTAACAGGAACTGATGGTAACTATCATACGTGTAAATCACCGCATTCTGGTTCGACCATATTTAAGCCGATTACAGGCACAAAATGGAGTGATGTTTGGGGCACTGCTGCCGGTATATGGTCAAGCAGTATAAGTTATACTTGGGGGCAAAGGCCAATTTATAATGGCAAAGTTGTGGAGTCGAAACAAACGGGTAATTTAAATCATGTGCCTAAACTTGATGATTTATGCAGATTTGACTGGTGGTGGAAATATTGTGATTTTTATAATTTTAAAACGTGGTCAACTGGCGAATTTTATTCAACTAAACTTTCAAGAGTTGTCGGAACAGATGGGAATTTTTACAGATGTAAAAAAACACATTTCCCATACGATGATAGAAGGCCAGTAACAGGCTCAAATTGGGAAATGTATTGGGACTTAGAACAAAAGCCTAATACACCTGAAACTGGAATTGATTGGAAATCCCATTGGACGAAGATAACCTGCAAAACACCATTTGAAGAAGGTGTATATTTTTTAAACCAGCTTGAAAACGAATTTGCCTGGGGTACTTGGGGACGAGTTGAAATATCAAAAGATATTCCATTGTACGGAAATTGGCAACCTGGCTATGAATATAATGTTGGCGATATGGTCATAGGCACAGACCAGAATATTTATGCTTGTGAAATACATCATACATCAACTATTAATGATTGCCCGATCACGGGTGCAAATTGGGATGATTATTGGGCTTTAGCGGAGTGTAGCGGATGAGTTGTTGCGGTAAAAAGTTAATTACAGGTGAAAGTGCAATTGCAAAGCTGGAAAAGATTAAAAATATTGCAGAGGGATTTACTAAACTTGCGGCCAGCAGGGCAGGTGTGAATTTTGAATATGCAAAAGAAAGACTAGCTATTTGCCAAAGCTGTGAAAATGTTACCTGGCTTAAAGATAGAGAATTTGCAGCTTGGCTTAATGAAAATAAAATTGAGGTTTTAAAAAGCTTGGAATCACTGGACAAGCTGAGTGATTTGCCGAAAAAGCCGCATAGAGCTTTGACGCGGCGATATTGTGTGAAATGTAAGTGTAATATTATGGCGAAAGTTCATAGTAAAGAGGAGAAGTGTCCGGAGAAGTGGTGGGAATAGTTGGATGCAAGAGGTCGCAAGTTTGGGAAGAGCGGGTTCGCCATAAAAGTGAAATAGTCGTAGCTACTAAATTTATTATTTTACGTCGTCTTCATCAATTTGTAATATTGTTTTCAAGAACAAGCCGATTTAAGGCAGGTTCCATTGCTTCGGCCCAGATTTGATATCCATTTGCATTTGGATGAAGGAAGTCTGGCATTATATTAGGTGAAAGTTCTCCCTTGGAATCGAGAAATGATTTGTTGATATCTAAATAATAAACCCACTTATTATCAGCTATAACTGAAGCTAATTGGCTTGTTTTAGCATTTATTGCTCTTCTTGGATTATCAGGATTTTCAGTATGTGGGAAAATCGCTAATAGAAGAATCTTGGTTTGTGGCAAATCGTGTCTGAGTTTTTGAACTATTGCAATTATTCCTTCACTAGTTTCTTCGCTTGGATTATGTGCCGAATTATTTGTTCCAATCATTACGACGGCAACTTTGGGTGAAATCCCGTTGATTTCGCCGTTGTAAAGCCGCCATAGTACGTGCTGTGTGCCATCTCCGCCGAATCCCAAATTCAATGCATTGTATTTAGCATAATATTTTTCCCATATTTCTTTCCCGTCATTTTCCCATCCTTGCGTAATAGAGTCCCCAATCATTATTAGCTCTGGATTTCCTTTTTTTACACGTTCGAGGATGGCATTATGCCGATCAGTCCACCATTGATCATAACGAGGTACTGGGGTTACGGCTGAATGAGTATTGAGAGCGATGCTAGGCAATTTAGATTCTTGAGAATTACAACCGAAAAGTGATAATGATAAGCTGGTTAAAAGAATTATTAGTATTGTATTTCTCATGTTTACCCCTTATTAAAGTAATTTGTAAATTTTGTTTGGCCTAATAATTTAAATAGATTATTTTTGAATATATCTTGCTGATTAGTTTTTTCTAAAACAACGGATTTCACACGGGCTATAAATGAACGTGGTTCATAGTTGTCGAAATCTGTGCCAAACAATATACGGTTTGGTTCCATTGTCTTAACTGCTAATTCGAGCTGGCCTATTATTAACCCGCCGCTCATGCCTGAAATATCAAGGTAAATATTTTTATGTTTGTTGATTTCCTGGAGAATCTCTATGGTAGGGATGTGGGCAAAAATAATTTTCATATCAGGGAATGCTTTAGCTACTTCAATTATATCCGCGCTTTGATGCAGCTGAACAAAATGACTATTTTTAGCACATATCTCAAATAGCCTCATGAACTCGGGCGATTTATATGAAAAACCATGATTATCAATAATGAGTTCGCCGACCCAATGATGGCCTTGGTCGCGAAACCTTGCCAGCCAATCTTTTGATTCGTCAAAAAAAATTGGGTTTATAATTGCCCCAGGCAACAAAAACCCTTTATGTTTTGCAGTTAATCTTAACGCTTCTTTGTTGGCGGTGTGTAAATCTTCCAATGTTTTTGAAAGTACCCCTTGCCATGTTGTAAATATCGCACCATCAATTCCTAATTCTTTTAGATATTTTATTGCTGAATCAGCCGAAGAAAAGAAAGATGTATGTCCGTTCCAGCCTGGGCTTGGAAGATGAATGTGGGCATCAATGATCTGCTGATCTTCTTTTATAAACATCTCTTTTTTTTGAGATGATGCCATCATAAAAGCTGCTGCTCCGCCGCAAACTGATTTTAGTAAAGTTCTTCGATTCATATTGGCTGGCTACCTAAACCAAATTATAATTTTCCTATATATTTAAGCTGCCAATAAGCACGCAGCCATGCTGCAGTATTTATACCTGAGACAATATTGGCTAAAAGTTCATAACCCTTAGGAATATCTTTTTTAGTGTGTGGTTGAATCCATTTAGCGTATCCATTTTCCATATGCAGAGCCATTAAATTTTTTGCTGCCGGTAAAAACATGTCGCTGCCTGTAAGCTCATAATAATCAACGCAAGCAGCAGCTAGTTGTGTTTCAGGAAGACGTATATCACCGTGCCAGCTTAGAAATTGCCAATAACGATGCGGTATTTTACTCCAGCCTGGTTTATTGTTTTTGTTACAACTAATAAAATCAGGTGATACAGTATGGCCTTTATCGTCGAGCATTTTAAAGCCATTTTTAATGCATTGTTTGGAATAACTATGCCATTGTTTAGTCAGTTCCGGTTTATGTTTGCAAAGGAATTTCGCGGAAAGATTTATCAATCCTGCTTCTCCGCCGCTCATTACTTTTTTGAATGCGTCCGTTCTTGACATAAAAATGTTAAACCAGTTTTTATGTAATTTTTCACCCATGTACTCGCCTAAGGCAGAGCAGAATAGGCCGAAAGCAACGCTATGCGGCGAATGGATGCCCCAACGGCAAATGATGCCAAAATAACTGAAAGTATAATTATTCATTGACCAGCAGTTTGCGCAAGCCAATAGGAATTCATTAATCCATTTAATTTCATTTTTATTCGCCAACATATCTCTGTATATCAACAGAGAATACATTGTACGCATATATTGATCTATGCTTACTTCACTTGAAAGATGTGCCGTTTTGGCTCCGCCATAGGGTTTAGGAAGGAAACCCAGCATTGGCTGCACAACGCCTTTACAATTTTTGGCCCCAGCTTGAGCAATTAATTGAAAAGCTTTGTAGCACTTCTTGGCTTGTATTAATGCCGATTTATCTTTTGTAACTTTATATTTATAAATATTTGCAAGCATATATTCGGCGGTAGCCATATTTGAATCTTCATAGCTGAAAAAAGCCGCTTTCCAAAGATTACGTGGTGCGCCTGGATTGTCAAATGTCATATAATCAGGAATTTCTTTATCGTTTAATGGTTTGCCGGTAAGTTCGTTAATCATTGCTAGTACTATGCCATCTCTATCAATTAGCTTTGATTGAATATAATTTTCTACCAAAGTGGCTTTATTATCCAAATTCATATCTGCTCCATTTAATTTTTATGAGTTATTATACATTTAAAAAGTGTTTTTCGGATACGACGAATATAATCCGCATTTTGCGGGAATTTATCAGGTTGCTGAATATCGCTAAGTAAGTTCATAACTTTATTTCGGCCTTTAAGTTTGGATGCAAGGCATAACATGCGATAATCATCGAATAATTCGCGATATATCTGCCAACGTACTGAATCGACAGGCCCATCTTTTCCAGGATACAAAATGAAAGTATCGCCCGCAAACCAATAGGGCCAATTAAGGCCGTCATTAATGAAATAAGGATCTATTAGTTCAGTTGTCCCATGCTTATACCAATAATTAGAGCCCCAATGTAGAAATCCTTTTAATTGAAACCTAAATAACTGCAATCCAAGTATCCTAAGACGAAATAGCGGATAATCGAGAAATCTGTTTGGAAAATTGAATCTTGGGACGCAGCAATAATAAACCCATGTATGGACATCTTTAGTTAAAAAATCATTAAGGTTCATTATATTGGGTACAGGATTATCAACGTTTCCACTGCTAAAGAAATCATAATTACTTAATGTTTCTGTTATTTTTATCTCCGGTGCAATATCACGGACCATTCGTCTGATTTTGGCATACTGCGTTAAATGAGACATGTCTGGTTCATCGCTGCAATGGAAAATAGTTTTATCAAATATTTCTTCCTTTTTCAGGAATTTCACCAACTCAGGCAAAAATTGGTTAAGAAAATTTTTATATATTGAACTTGTTGAAAGTGTTTTTGGTGAACATAAAAATTTGTTTTTGCCATTTTTGTTCACAATTATCTTTATAGCGTATTTCGCACCCCATTGGCTGAAAATATGGCTCATCTCAAAATAAGTAAAACCGCAATTCTTGGCCATGCGGATCCATTTGCGAAGATTTGCCCAATTGAATTTATAATTGCCCTTACCATCGTCATGCACGCCGACTAATTGGATAACCATTTTTTCTCCATCTGTTGGCGGGGTAAAAAGGGGTGTATATATAGTGTTCTGATTATGATCAGACATGTTTCTAAAATATTTATGAACCAAACCCCAATAATCGTTGCTAAAGGGTTCAACCTTGTACCAATCGCAAATAGCATCACTATAAAACCAATGAGTAACAGGTATATCCAATTTTGGAAGTTTAAAAGGAAGAATATAAATACATGCTTCAACAGAGAAACATTTTTCATTTCCTGCATCGATTGTGACTTTCACTGTTCCATTGAGACGGCGACTCGGCAGCCGGACAGTTATCCAAAGTGATCTGCTTTGGCCTGATTCAAACTTAATCTCACTGAAATCCTCAATTAGGGGATCCGGTACAAATCCTGGTATCTTACCTTCGGTCAACCTTAAAGGTGTGCCAGTCGAATGATTTTTAACTGGAACAAGGCCGCAGAGCCGGGCAGTGCAATACTTAGCGAATGTTCCATCAAATTTTATGCTAAGTGGTTTTTGATCGTACGCTGGGGTCAGCGTGGGCCTAAATCCAACTTGAAAAGAAATTACTTGATCCTTGAAGCCAAATAAATCGAGCTTGCGGGTTGATCGCTGTTTTGTTTCAGGCAGGATCCGTTCGGAAGAATCTGTTATCCATACTTTCATATAATTAAGATAAACCTTTATATTGAGTTAAAACGATTATTTCAGAAAAATAACAAAAAACAAGCAATATTTATAAAAAAAATCATAAATTTCTAAGATGTTGTAAGGTATAGCGTTACGGCTTTTATTGTGTCAGTGCAAGCGTTTGCGGTATACCGGTTGAAAAAAAGCGCTTGACTATTATTGCGACGTATGTAAAATTATCATCATGGAAAGTACGGCACCAAAAACCAGAAAGATAACAATAGCCGATGTGGCCAAGAAGGCTTCGGTAAGTCCTGGAACTGTTTCGCGAGTTCTTAGTGGTACAAATACTTTAGTTCGCATTTCAGAAAAGACACGGAAAACTGTCATAGAAGCAGCAAGGCAACTCAATTTTTATCCTAATTACGCGGCTCAATCTCTTGCGAGTGCTAAAACACATACAATAGGTGTTGCAATCTGTCAGGATCAAACCGGCAGAGGGTTTATTGGTATGTATGAAGCCATGATCATTAGTGGTATTGAAGAAGCTGCCCATGAGCAGGGGTATGATATTTTGCTGATGAGTCTTGTAGATCCGGTTCGTGATATTGAACGCTGCAAGCGGATCTTTTTGCAGAATAGAATAGATGGGCTAGTCATGATAACAAGCCCTGAACGTGATATTATAGTAAAAGAGCTTGTTGAAATGGGCGAGACCGTTGTGGCAATAGACGCTTACGGTGCCGATATTGGAATACCTTGTGTTAATATTGACAATATCAAAGCTATTAAGATTGCTATGCAATATTTAACTTCACTTGGACATCGTAAAATAGGCTTTATAGGAACGTTAAAAGATCAGGAAGGTATTGAGGAATCATTGAGGCGCAAAGGGTATGAAGCGGGTTTGAAATTTGCTAATATCGCTTTGGATCCAGCTTACATAATTAATGGTTCGAGCGTTTCAAATAGGACAAAAGGTCCAACCGGTGGAACATTTGATGATGGTTATATCGGCGTTAAGGAATTAATGTCTCGCGTAAATGGTTTAACGGCTGTGGTGTGTCACAATGACCTTGTGGCTGCTGGTGTGATTGCGGGTCTCAATCAAGCTGGAAAAAAAATTCCTAGTGATGTGAGTGTTATAGGGTTTGATGATTCAATTGTTTCACGAACTACGTTTCCATCACTGTGCTCGATAAGACATCCAACTGAATTAATGGGGAAAGTAGCAGTAGACTTGATTTTAAAAACAGGTCAAGATAATAGTAAGTTAAATATCAATCGCAGGTATGTTTTAGATGCAGAGCTCGTTATTAGAGATAGCGTTAGCCCAATTGCATAAAGCTTTTTAAATATTAGCGAGTAAAACATGAAAAGCCATAAATATAGTATCACAATGATCATTGCGATGATGATACTGTTTTTTTATGGATTATGTGCGCAAGCGATTGCGCAGGACGAATGTATAAGATCCAATACACCGATTATAGCAGATTTAAATGGTGATTGCAGGGTGGATTTCCAAGACTTTGTGATCTTTGCATCGCAATGGCTTGATTCAAGTGAATTTTAAATAACCGAGAAAAATTCTTATTTTGGCTCGTGGCCGGAACTATGGAATTACAGAAGGTTTTTATATGGAGGAACACATGAATAAAGACTTTTACATTTTACTTATGGCAGTATCTCTATTAGCAGTTAGCTGTTCAGCGGAGATACAAATACTAAATGGTTCGTTTGAAGAGCCAACATACGCTAACTGGGGAGCATGGCAGCAAATGAACGGCTGGAACTACGCTGACGCAACCACTTGGAATGGCGGTTATTATGGCGGCGGACCGAGGCACCCAGACTGGCCCACAGCATTACAGGCAATAGATGGACAACAGATGATCGTGATTCGTTCATTCAATGTATGGCAAAATACCGGTACGCAAATGATCGCAGGCAAGACTTACACATTCAGTGCTTATGCTGCTTCTGAAAATTCAAGAGCAGCGGGTTTTAAGATTGCAATATTAACAACTGACTCTAGTTCAACTACTGCTCCGCTTGGAATTGAAAAGGCATCAGCGTATTTCTCACCGCAAGTTTTTTCAAATGGTTTTGCAGCAGAACCTTATAAAGTTTACTATACAGCAACAAGTGCCGATGCGGGCAAATATTTACAGGTTTTGATATGTTCAAATCCCGATAAGAATGATTCTATATGGGTCGATGCTGTTGGGATTACAGATGTTTACGTTCCGGCGCAAGCAGGACTACTGAACGGATCATTTGAATCACCCGTTTATTCACAATGGACAGCATGGGGACAATCAGACAATTGGAACTACGCAGATAACACAACATGGGGCGGCGGATCTTATGGATGCGGTCCTATTTATCCGGCTTGGCCCCCTGCATTAGTTGCGGTTGATGGCCAACAGCTCGCAGCTTTTCGTCAATACAATTTATGGCAAAATACGGCTATACAAATAGAAGAAAATACGACATTCACTTTGAAAGTACATGCGGTTTCAGAAAATGCTCGAAGCAGAGCATTTGTGGCAGGTTTTTATGCCAGTCCAAGCCCGCTTCCAAGTGCAGTTCTAGGTGAAGAGATATATTCGGAATCTATTACGCCACAGTCTTGGACATTGGGTTTTACAGCTGAACCTTATACTATTTCATACACTGCTAAAGCTGCAGATGCAGGTAAATATCTACAAGTATTGCTTTGCTCTGATCCTGGAATAAATGATTACATAATCGCCGATGGCATATCTTTAACTTATGCACCTCATCTTGACGGCGACTTTAATAACAATCATAAGGTCGATGGTAATGACCTTAAAGTATTAGTTTCTCAATGGCTTGAATGCACAGATCCTCTTGGAGTTGGCTGTGAAAAAGATGCAAGCTATGAATATATCAGCTATGCACCAGCAAGCACAAATGTAACCGTTGATGGTGTTTTAACTGAATGGGCAGATGCATCATGGATACAGATGGATAAGAATTTTTATGAAACCGCTCCTGATATGCCATCTGCAATGTACGCTTGTAAATGGAATCCACAAAGCAATGTTATTTACCTTGCAGTGAAAGTTGTGGATAATGATAAGATTTTCCTGTCCAACGAAGGTTCATATAATAATTGGGATCAGCAGGATGAATTAAATATTTATTGTGAAGGCACTAATGATAACAGTACCGGATTCAGTAATGTTTTTAATACTGCACAGCAGTATGCAATAGGTCCAAATGGTTCAGGCGGCACATGGCAGCTTTGGGGAACCGGACTTTGGCTTAGCGATTTCCTGCCAGATCCTGGTTTGGTAACAGCATGCGTTGTAAATGGTAATAATCTTTCCTATGAAGCTCAAGTAGTTCCTTATGATTATTACAGCGGTATAGTTGGAGTTGGTGATACAGTACAAACAACTTTAACAGACGGAAAAATGATCGGCTTCGATGTAGTTGCAGGCTCAAAGAGAGCAGATGGTTTTGGAATGCTTTGTGCGAATATGATGGAAGGCAAATGGAATGATGCTGGCAAATTCGCAAAATTAGTATGTGTCCAGAATGTTCCGACAGATTGTGGAATATGGGGATATAAAGATGCAGATATTAATAAAGATTGTTATGTAGATTTTGTCGATTTTGCAGACCTTGCATCTAATTGGTTAATTTGCAGTGATCCTGAAGGTTGTTACTAATTTGATTTAACTTGGTATTTTAGTGTTGAGTGTGTTGCTCAATGCTTTTGAAATACCTTTAACTTCAGTGTTTGGAGGAATATGTTATGAGAAGGTTTGTTATTGTTTTAGCGATTAGTATTTCTATAATGGCTGCAGCGAATGCTGGGATTACAAATGGTTCATTTGAATCCCCAACTTATGGTAGCTGGGGCGCATGGCAGCAGGCAAGCGGTTGGAATTATATGGATGTTAGCGGCTGGGGCGGCGGATATTATGGTGGCGGCCCTGCACATCCAAGTTATCCAGCAGCTTGGCAGCCACAGGATGGAAGCCAGTATATTGCGATTCGTTCATACGCAGTATGGCAGACAACAGATGTACAGTTTGAAGCAGGCAAGACTTATACAATCGGTGTATGGTCAGTACAAGAAAATCCACGTTCATATAATTTAGGCATTAACATTGCAGGCAGCACTGATCCGTTGGTCCTTGCAAATGGCGGCGACGCAATCACAGGTATCGCGGTTGAACCTTCGACATCGAGTATGGGATATTTTGAACTTTCTTATACGGCAACAGCAGCAGACGCAGGCAAATGGGTACAGGTTGTTTTTTATGAAAACCCAAATATTAATTCCGGACTTTGGCTTGATAATGCAACATTAACAGTTATACCAGAACCGGCAACAATGATTTCTTTATTGGTTGGAAGTATCTTTTTGGCAAGACGCAAAAAATAATAATTGCGATTCACTGTTTGTGCCCTCAATTTTGGGGGCACAAACATTTTGAAAAGGAAAAATGTATGCAGCTTATACAAAACAATGGACGCAAATTTGTTGGTTCTAAAAAGGTTTCAGCTTTTACGCTGGTTGAATTGCTTGTGGTAATCTCAATCATAGCTGTTCTTTTAGCTGTTTTAATGCCGGCATTAGGTAAGGCGCGCGAATCGGGCCGCAGAGTAGTATGCATGGCTAATTTAAGGCAGTGGGGGCTTGGCTTTTCGATGTACGAACAGGAATACAAGCGATTGCCACGCGCTTATACTTCAAGCACAAGCGGAGCATGGTGGCATACAAATACTATGGGAAAGTATTTGCCAAATTTTTCCTCTAAACAAGGTTTTGGTCATGAGATAATAACAGGTGGTATTGCTGTATGCCCATCACATCTTGAAGCAAAAGCCAGTACGGTTGGCCGGAGTTATAGTTTTAATTTTTGGCTCAAATACCCCGAGGAAGACCTCAAATATTATAGGCAAACCATGGTTGACTTTAAAACTGATTCTAAACGCAAGAGTAGGGTGGTCTTGGCTGACGGTTGTATTGATTGGCCAACTTGGTCAGGACAGACACCAGTGAAGGATCAAGTGCAATTTTTCTTCAGCAGCAGAGATGAAATTAATTACTATCGTCATGGCGGCAAAGGCACATGGAATAAAGAGCCTGATCGTTATAGCGGAAAAGGTAATTTGCTTTTTGGCGATTGGCATGTAGCAACATTAGATGGAAAAGACAGGGGCACTCTTAAAGTAAATGCGCGGGATTAAACAGGTATTTTGATGAAGAAATATTTACAAACAAGTGCAATATTCTTAGCCCTATATATAATTTTATACTCAAATCTTTGTTCTGCTTTTGATGCGCCTTTTATTTGCCCAAAACCTAAACAGGTTACCGCTTTAGATGGTGAGTTTGTTTTTAAGAGAAATATAAACATCGTAAGCGATTCAAATGTTATGGCTTTGCTGCTTAAAAATGAAATAGCAAAATATATTTCTATTTCTTTCAACGAAAAAGCAGTTAATGGGGAAATCATTAAACTTGCGATAGATGAAAAATTAAATCAGCAGGGCGGCTACAAATTATTAATCGGCAAAGATATTATCGAAATATACGGCTGCGATAAGGAAGGTTTGCGAAACGGAATTATAAGTTTGCTCTGGCTTATTCGTGATGCCACCAAATTTGCTAATTCTGATAACTCAATAAAATTGAAATCAATGATAATCTGTGATAATCCTGATGTAATGCTTAGGGGTATGGATTTGCAATTATGCTATTCAGGGGCTGATATGAAGTTTATGTATGATTCAGCTTACTGTATGGCAATGCTGAAATATAATGCTATCATTCCTGATTTAGGACTTTTTTATATACCGGAAAATGTGGAAATTTCTAAAGAGGCTCTTTCTCATTTGCCCAAGAATTTTACGCTGATTAATCGTGCCGAATTTAGAGAGTGGGTAAAGTATTGTCAGCAATGGGGGTTGCAGGTTATTCCAAAAGTTAACTGTCTTGGACATAGTGAAAGAGGCGTTCCCTGGGTTAGTGCATTTGGCAGAGGGCTCGACATTGGCGATGAGAAAAATTATGAAGTCTTGTATGCAATTATAAATGCTTATCTTGAAGATTGCCCAAGCACAAAATATATTTATATAGGTATGGATGAAGCGGTTGATTGCTTGCGTGAAAACAGTAAAAAGTACAATAAGCCGGCATATCAGCTACTTGCTGAACATATAAACAAAGTTGTCGCATATTGTAAAAAAAGGAATTTAATTCCGGTGATCTATCACGATATGCTTCTTGGTTCTCAGGAAAAAATGTACTGGCGAGAAGGGGTTGCAAATGGCACAGACCTTGAGACTTACCAAGCCAGAGCTTTGATTTCCAAAGACGTAATTATCGATTATTGGAATTACGAGGGGTTTGAGCGTTACCGTACGGTTGAAAACATTCAGAAAGAAGGTTTTAAGGTTTGGTTTACGCCATGGGCAGGCTCATGTGTTCGTACGATGGGACAAAATGCCGCTATTCTTAATACTTCAATTATGGGAAGTACATGGATTGATTGTACCTACGATGATTCTTTAAAGTTAGGCGGAAAATACCGGTTTTTCTATACTTGTAAATGGCTGCAGGACGCCGTTGCGAATCTTGCTGAAATAACATGGAATAGTTCTTATCTGGTTAAAAACTCATTTGACATGGGTTATGACGCGGGCCTAGTGACTACTGAATTATATTGGAATAGACCATCGTATAACCGAGTAAAATCGCAAAGTATTGGATTACCTGAAATCAAAAGCCGGCAAACATTAGCAAATGTAAATGATATATATAAAGCATTGAAGTTAAAGTCAGGTAAAAAGAATTTTAAGGGTGTTGAATTTGAGCTGAACGCTGACAAGGCTATAGTTTTAGGTAATGTTGCAGCAATAGATTTTAGCAAGATTATGAAACAGCCTAAACCATGGTCAATAATGATTGATGGCAAAAAGTGCGGTAAAATCTCTGGTATCAATAAATTAAGAGGTGCAAATGAATGTGTTCTATATACACGAGATTTTGGGCGTTCTACACTTGCCAATCAATATGGGACGGAAGCTGTTGTTCGATGCGGGCAAACTCATTATTGCGATACATGGGGGGTAGGTAATAACGCAATACCTCGAAATGGCTTTGTTTTGTCTGGGCAGGGCGGTTATAACCTTTATCCAAATGGCGGTGAAAGTTATGATAATGAGGCTTTCAGCGGTTATCATACTGTAAGTATTGTCGATGCTGATAACGATGAAGTTGCATTAGGACAGAGAATTTCGGCAGGGCAAAGAGATGCCTCGATTTCAATTGATGGAAAAGCCGGTTCACTGATGTTCCTGCATACAACTGCGTATGAGGCAGCACATTTTATGGAGAATATTGCCTCAATCGAAGTTGTATATAAGGATGGTGAGAAAGCAATTTGTGATTTGCGTTATGGACGCGATGTTTGCAGCTATGATGATATTTGTTTCTTGTATGAAAAGAATGATCTGCCGCAGAGATGGATTGCTTGTGCTGATTATGGAAAAAGTTTAAATGACGGTAAGCTGCTGTACGTATACGAATGGAAGAATCTTTCACCTGAAAAGGAATTAGATCATATTAATATTAGCGTGAGCGATCTTGGTTCGCAAATAGGGTATATTATATTAGCTGCGGTGAAAGCTGAATGAAACATACGGAGAACATGATAATGCGTTTTCTTACAATGATGGCTGTCAACGTTCTTGCAGTTACAAATGTATTTGCTTTTTACGAGGCGTCATCATGGAATATCGCAGCACGGCCGCGTCAGGTAAATGAATCGCAAACAGATGCTAATTATATTTTATGGCATAATTCAGTTATTTACGTTAATGATTCCAATGATACTGCAATCGCAGGGGTTTTGCGTGATTTCATTAAAAACGAATTCGGCTTTGATATCCCAGTTACAAATATAAGACCAAATGACAACATCATTGAATTAAATCGTGACAGAGTTAATAATACTCATCAAGAGGAATATAGGTTAAATATTTCATCAAATGGAATAATAATTTCTGGATACGATAAAGCAGCGGTGCGCAACGGAGTTGCTTTATTAATGGCAATACTTTCAGATCAGCGATTGTGCCTCGAATCAAGAAGGCTAATTGTGCCGCATGTTCAGATTTCAGATTGGCCGGCAATGAGTGGATTTCGAGGAATGCATATCCAGATGTATTCTATTCCAGTGGAACTGGATTCCATCAAAAGATTTATTGATGGTGCAACGCTATTGCGCTTGAATACGTTGATTTTTGATATTGGCCATAATTGGCAAAGCACGACTTCTGGTGCTAATGGTTCCTATACTCGTGCAAATCTAATTGAGTTAGTACAGTATGCAAAAACCAGAGGATTCACTGTCATTCCATCTATGAATCTGCTTGCTCATTCTGAACGAGGTCCGATCTGGCACACGGCAAAAGCAAATGGAATAGATATGTCTGATTCGCAAAATTACATTTTGATAGGACAAATCCTTGATGAGATAAAGGTAATTTTTGATAATCCGGTTTATTTCCACGCTGGGATGGATGAAGCGGTGGAAAATATTCAGTCCAATGCAGCTACTTTGGCAAAGACAGAAAAAAATACTTTTATTGATCATATAATCCATGTGAATAACATGTGCAAGGCTCGCGGGATGCAGATGATGATATGGCATGATATGCTGGTAACCAATGCTGAAGTCAGCGAAGTGGCTACTGGTACGCCTGGGCCTGAAGGTACAGCTGCTGCAAGGAACCTTGTTCCAGATGATATTATAATAGGCGTTTGGGATTATAATAATGGCGGTGGTTTGACATGTATTCCGCTTTTTATGAACGCTGGGAATCAAGTTTTCGGTTGCGGCTGGCTGGATGTTTCTGTACCACAAATGGCAAATGCCGTGCTTACGAATAATATTGCCGGAATGATAACGGGTACCTGGTCTGATGTTTTTTTAAGTACTGATCCTATAGCTCAGCCATTTTTGAACCATGAACATTATTGCCGAGCACTTGCACTTACAGGACATTATTCATGGTATACATTATCAGAGACCCAGCCTGTCAGAAGTGAAGTGTTTGATCCTACTGCATTTTCTAATATGTGCCGTTGGGAGCGAACAACAAGACGAATACCAAGGAATTTTAATATTGTAGATTTATCATCTATGACAGCGCACCGTAACTCAGGAGATACTGCTTCTGGTATGATTAGTGAATTTAGCAACTTCACCTATCAAAAAGATGGATTAACATATTTTAAAGGCGTTCCATTTAAAGTCGATTTAAATAATTATATGGAATGGCAAAGTCAATTTAATGGTTCTTTTAATTCGCAGGATCATCAGAATTCATCAAATTATAAGCATAGAGTAACAATAACTAATGGCGCTACATCACGCACATTTGATGTTGATGGAATTAATATCGATAGGGCTGATGACCAAATCATCATTTATACTAATGCTCGAAATAGGACAGGGACAGGTGTCTGGGGCTGTGAGTCGGTCGTAAGTAATGGCAAGATTGTTTTAACGCAATATTACAACTCTGCAGACAGTCGTGTACCTCGCAATGGATTTGTTCTAAGTGCTCATGGTACGAAAATGCCATTAATCAGTGATATGCCTGTAGGCTCAACAGTAACAGTTGAAAGGGTTTATTCTGATCACAGCGAGCCCGCATTTGTTACAAATAATCGTACGCCAGCTATTACCTCAAGCGTGAGTGTGCCAGTAAACAGAAAATTCGATAATATTGTTTTACTGCACACAACTGTTTATGGGATACTGCCGGGAGGCTCTGATCTTTTCAGGTATCGACTTATTTACGATGATGGTTCAATATTTGAAAAATTTGTAAACTTTGGGAAAAATATAGGCGCATTCAATGAACCAACATCATTGTACGATCCTGAAACAAGTAAAAATGTTTTGATGGCGTATAGTAATTATTCTAGAAGCCCATTCCAGGGCCAAATACAACAAATATATGCTTTCAAGATTCAAAACCCATATCCTGCTAAAAACGTTCAATCCATTCGCTTCATTCGAAACATTAGTTCTGCAGCGACTGGCTTGATAATACTTGGTATTACAACTTATGATGAATTTTGCGGAGATTACACTCTGATAAGTGATTTTGATGAAGATTGTTACGTTGGTATTAATGATCTTTCAATTTTTTCACAACATTGGTTGACTTCTTACTAAATAGATTTGGAGTAATTTATGATCGGTATTGAAAAACAAAAAAAGGAAAAAATAAATATAGAACACAGCCAATCGCTGCCCAATATACCATGGGAAGAAAAGCCCAGGAATTGTAAAGGGGTGGTTTGGCGTTATAGCAATAATCCAATAATACCTCGGGACTTACTACCCGAATCAAACAGCATTTTTAATAGCGCAGTTGTTCCTTATCATGGTGAATTTGCCGGCGTATTCCGCTGTGATGATATTCGACGTAAAATGAATCTGCACGTTGGCAGAAGCAAAGATGGTATTAATTGGCAAGTTGATGAAAAGCCAATTAAATTTATTTGTGAAGATACTGATATTGCAACATTTAAATATGGTTATGATCCGCGTGTTTGCTGGATTGAGGATCGCTACTATGTTACTTGGTGCAATTGGTATCATGCGCCAACAATAGGAGCCGCATATACTTTTGATTTTAAGACATTTTATCAGCTTGAAAATGCATTTTTGCCATTTAACCGCAATGGTGTTTTGTTTCCAAGAAAGATAAATAATAAATATGTTATGTTAAGCCGTCCGTCGGGACCGGGATCAAATGAATTTGGTGATATTTATTGCAGCCAGAGTCCTGATTTTTGCCATTGGGGTAAACATAGATTTGTAATGGGCGTTGTCGAAGATTTATATTGGCAAAGCACAAAGATAGGGCCAGGCCCGGTACCAATTGAAACCAAAGACGGCTGGCTTTTGATTTATCATGGCGTTTTAACGTCGTGTTCTGGATTCCATTACAGTTTCGGTGCAGCACTGCTCGATATTGATGAGCCATGGAAAGTAAAATATCGTGCTGAACCATACATCTTATGCCCGCAGGAACCATACGAATTAATGGGTGATGTGCCCAACGTCGTATTTCCATGTGCAACCTTGTATGATGTTCCCACCGGCAGGATTGCTATTTATTATGGATGCGCAGATACCGTAACGGGTCTGGCTTTCTGTCAGATTGATGAACTCGTTGAATTCATAAAAAAATATTCAATGAAAAATTAGAATTGTTGGGCTAAAACAGTCATGCAAATAATGGATTGGATAATACTGTGTATTGTTGTTGCCGGCCTGGCGGTAAGTGCATATACTACAAAAAAACATATCAAAAGCGCAGCATCATTTTTGGCCGCAAACAGATGTGCTGGAAGATATCTTTTAACTATGGCAGAAGGTATGGCTTGTTTTGGAGCCATTACGGTACTAGCGGAATTTCAGAGATATTATACAGCCGGATTTGGAGCGGTTTGGTGGGGATTAGCTACTTGGCCAATTTTTATGGTTATCTCAATGTCTGGTTGGATTGTTTATCGTTACAGGCAAACTAAAGCGATGACAATGGCTCAATTCTTTGAAATGAGGTATAGCAAAAGATTCAGGATTTTCGCAGGCATACTTGCGGTATCAGCAGGGCTTTTAAATTATGGTGTTTTTCCTGCTATAGAAGCAAAATTCTTTATTTATTTTTGTAATATTCCGCAATATACAATTTCATTAGGCGGGCTGGATGTTAATGTTACGATGGGTTGTATTATGGCCGCCATATTAATTGTTTCACTTGTATTTACGCTGTTTGGCGGGCAAATATCTGTGCTTATCACGGATTTTTTACAGGGGCAATTTGTAAACATTGTCTTTTTAATAATCATGATTGTTCTGATATTGCGCTTTAATTGGAATGATATTGTTCAGTCGCTTCAGGTAGTTGAAACCGGCAAGTCGATGTTTAATCCATTTGATCAAAAACAGGTTGCTAATTTTGCAATGCCGTTTTTTCTAATGAATGCTGCTTTTAATATTTATTGCTATATGGCATGGCAGGGATCACAGGGTTGCTACTGCGCAGCAAAGAATCCTCATGAGGCTCGTATGAGCCGGATTATTTCAACCTGGCGTTCAGGTGTTATTTGGGTTGTTGTACCTTTAATTTCTGTGTGTGCCTGCGTCTTGCTTAAAGGGAATTTGCTGCCATCTGCAGCCGAAAATGTGAGGACCGGGCTTGCAAGTGTAAGTCAAAATGTTCAGGAACAAATTCGAGTACCAATGGTTTTACGTGAGATTCTACCGGCTGGAATAGTTGGTTTGTTTTGTGCGACAATGCTTGCAGCTTCTATCGCTACCCATCAGGTCAGCTTGCATTCCTGGGGCAGTATTTTTGTTCAGGATGTTTTGATGCCATTGCGGAAAAAAGCCGGACATCTTGAACCACAGCAGCATCTTAAATTGCTTCGAATCAGTATATGTTTCGTAGCAGTTTTCGTTTGGTTTTTCGGTATGATCTTCCCAATGAGAGATTATATATTAATGCTGCTATATTCAACAGGTGCTATTTTTCTCGGAGGTGCCGGTGCTGTAATAGTTGGAGGTTTGTACTGGAGAAAAGGAACGACTGCCGGTGCTTGGGCAGCAATGATTATCGGCTCTGCTTTGTCATTGTGCGGCATAGTACTGAAAAATATGTTATGGCACGCATTGGTTCCATCATTAAAGATTAAATTTGCAGCTGTAGAGTGGGTGCAGAAATTGCCATCTGAATTTCCTTACGATGGTGTGCAAATGTCGTTCGCGACATCAATAATTGCAATCCTGGCATATATCTTTGTAAGTTTATGTACTAAAGTTAAACCCGGCTTCGACCTGGATAAAATGCTGCATCGCGAAAAATCTAATCCGAAAATAGAAAAGAAAAAACTATTCTGGAAAGGTAAAAGTATTTCTGAAATATTGGGAATCACGTCTGAATTCACATTTTTTGATAAATTCATCTACTATAGCTTTATTCTTTGGAGCTTAACTTTTTTTACAGTATTTGTTATAGGAACTATAGTAGCGATTTTTTGGAAAACAACTGACGCAGGATGGGCCAAATACTGGTTAATCCATTTTGGGTTTCTTGGAATTATTGGCGTAATAAGCACTATATGGTTTTTAGTAGGTGGTTTCAGAGATGCGTTTGATCTCTTTAAATCACTTAAGACAATGAAAATTGATATGAAGGATGATGGAACTGTGGATTCAGGCAGTACGGAAGCGAATTTAAAGGATAATAATAATGAAGAGGATAGAGCGGCTGCTGTAAATATACAGGAGAATATTAAATGATGTCTTTCTCTGATGATTTTATTTGGGGCGCAGCTTCTGCAGCCTTTCAAATAGAAGGTGCAACTTCTGAAGATGGGCGAGGATTATCTGTCTGGGATATGATGTGCAGCAAGCCAGGTGCCATATATCAAAATCAAAATGCTGATATTGCATGTGATCATTACCATGGATACAAAGAAGATGTTCGCCTTATGAAAGAGATAGGCTTGAAAGCATACAGGCTGTCACTTTCTTGGCCCAGGCTTTTACCTTCAGGTACCGGCAAAGTAAATCCCGCAGGGCTTGAGTTTTATAACAATCTGATTGATGAATTACTTGCAAATGATATTGTGCCTTTTGTTACTTTATTTCACTGGGATTTTCCACTTGAACTATATTGTCGAGGCGGTTGGTTAAATCCCGAAAGTCCAATTTGGTTCAAAGATTATACATCAGTTGCAGTTGAACATTTTTCCGATCGTATAAGAAATTGGATAACTCTAAATGAGCCTCAAACTTTTGTCGGCCAAGGGCATCAATTGGGTATTCATGCGCCAGGCGAAAAATACAACTTAAAAGAAGTATTGCGTATTGGGCATAATGTTCTTCTTGCGCACGGCAGGGCAGTTCAGGTCATTCGCGAAAATGCAAAACTTACTCCAAATATAGGCTATGCACCTGTAGGTGTCATTAATATGCCTGCTTCTGATTCACAAGCTGATATTGATGCTGCAAGAAGAGCGACGTTTAATATTCCATCGGAGTCTTGTTGGAATAGTGCATGGTGGATGGATCCGGTATTTTTAGGACAATATCCTGAAAGCGGTTTAAAATTATATAGCGGCAATCTTCCTAAGATAAATTCGGGGGATATGGGAATTATTAGTACCCCGGTAGATTTTTGCGGTGCAAATATTTATCATGGAACATACACTGCGGCAGACTCGTGCGATAATCCTTTAGATGTTAAACCATACGAGGGTTCTCCATTAACTGCAATGGAATGGCCTATCACTCCCGATGGTTTATATTGGGGGCCAAAGTTCTTATATGAACGTTACAAAAAGCCAATATATATTACTGAAAACGGAATGGCTAACCTTGATTGGCCTAGTTTAGATGGGAAAGTGCATGATCCGCAGAGAATCTATTTCATTAGCCGTTATCTTTCTAATCTCAAGAAAGCACATGCTGAAGGTATTCCCGTCAAAGGATATTTTTATTGGTCTTTAAGCGATAATTTTGAATGGACATTTGGTTATAGTAAACGTTTTGGTTTGATATACGTTGATTATCGAGACCAAAGACGCACCCTAAAAGATTCTGCATTTTGGTATAAAAATATAATTCTTTCCAACGGGCTCAATCTCTGATTTTTAAATTAATAGCATGTATTTTTTAAACATATATAATCGTGCGCAATCGGTTGCGCGTGATATGGTAACAGTTGTTGTCCCCACAAAAAGGAGGCGCATTATGTTTAGCTTAAAATTTAGATATTATATCTCGATGCTGCTGCTTTGTTATTGTATGGAAACTGCAAGTGCTATATCTCAACTAGATGATTCATTTGAATCACCAACTCGTCAAACTCGAGAGGCAAGTGCTTTACCCGAAAGCTGGAATTTGGAGCAGTTTGGATATAGCGATGGTTATTATGCTCATGGGCCAGACACATATAACCAGATTCCTCCTAAAGATGGGTCGCAATTGTTTGTAACCAGGAGATATGGTATTTGGCAGAACACAGGAATTAAGTTACAGGCCGGAAGCAATTATAAAATAAGTGTTTTCGCTGTATCTGAATTTAGCAGAGCTGCAGGTTTCCGTATGAGTTTTTGTGTTGCTTCCGACCCACAAGCTGCATCTTTGTGCGACCAAATTGCTGAAGCTAATTATGCACCGCCGATTTTCACTAGCGGTTGGCCAGAAACAGCGTATACGTTGGAATATAATTGTACAGCTGCAAATGCAGGTAAATATCTACAGGTTTTGCTCTATACATCTGCCAATGATACCATTTGGTTCGACATGTTAAAAGGAAACTTTTACAGTAATTTAAATATTTCCACAAAGCCAAAAACAATATTGGATCAATCATGGCTTGGTGAATGTGGCATTCAGAGCAGTACATACTTATATATTCAGGATACGACTGATACTGCATGTGGAGACTTAGTAGAAGATTTTTTAAAAGGACGATTTGGAATAGACCTTGTCAGAACTACAAGCGATCCCGGTACTTCGGCCAATGCTATTCTTCTCAAACGCAACAGCGTGTCTGAACCCAATGTAGGTCAATACTCTATAGCTATCGATCAGAATCAAATTGTGATTACCGGCCATGACAATCGCGCAATTTGGAATGGCGTAGGGACACTATTTAGATTGCTAAAAGATGATAGATTGCAATTGGAGAATGGTATCTTTAAAATACCACAAGTTGTAATTCATGATTGGCCCGCAGCCACTGCTATGAGAGGTATTAATCTGCAGATGGGAATGCACGATGTAGATTCAACAAAACGTCTTATTGATGTGGTTTTTGAGCAACACCTTGACACGATTGTTTTGGAAATAGGTGGTTATTGGTTAAATGGTATTAGAGATCCTGAATCTATTTCCACTGCTTATACACGTGATCAAATTCGAGAATTGGTTATTTATGCCAAAGCTCGCGGCATGACTGTTATTCCAGGTATGAACTTGCTTGGGCATACCGAACGTGCGCCTAACTGGTATAGCAAGTTAGATAATGGTATCAATATGATTGATCCAAGAAATTATACCCTAATAGATCAATTGCTTAAACAGATCAAATTCGATTTTGGTTCTCCTCAATACTTCCATGCTGGAATGGATGAGTGTTTGGGAGCAGTTAGCGCAAACGCAATTGAACTCGGTAAAACAGAAAAGCAAACTATCCTCGACCATATTATTGATGTAAATAATATTTGTAACAAATATGGCATGAAAATGATAATTTGGCATGACATGCTTGTGAACGAGAGTGAGGTAACTGATGGTGTTACTAATGGTAGTGCGGCACCTGATGGTACTGCTGGTGCACGTACAATAATACCTAAAGGTATTTTAATTAATATATGGGATTATAGCATAGATGGTGGATTAGAAGTGGGGCAACTGTTTGATGCAGCCGGGTTGACCTCTATCGTGAGTGGCTGGTTGCCTGTTGGGGTTACGAAATGTTCGACTGTTGCCTTGGATAATAATCGAGCTATGATAACAACAACATGGAGTGATGTATGCACCGATCCTAATTGGGACTCATATTCATTGTTTTCACATGAGCATTATAGTCGTATTTTGTCGGGAGCCTGTAATTGGAGCTGGTATCGACCTGGCACTACGTGCGGAGTATACGGATCATATTTCGATCAATCTCTTGTGAGTTTAATTACTAGATGGGAACGTCAGCACAAAACTGTTGGTAATTATCAAATGATTGATATTTCTTCTGTCGGTGCCTATGGAGATGCTGGCGATGATGCTGTTGAAATGGTTAATTCCATTTACTATAATATGCCTCATATAGATAATGTTGTTTCACTTGGTGGGATACCTTTTAAAATTAGCACAACTGACTATGCTGAAATGCAAAGCTGTTTTAGCGGCCAATTTAATGCAAGTGACTATCAAAAATCAGCAAATTACAAATTTCATGTAATTATACCTGGTATACGCGAGTTTGATGTTAATGACTTGGATAATACTCCATTAGAGGATCAAAGAGTAATCTATACAAATCTTAAAAGAAGGACAGGAGGTGGTATTTACGGATGTGAAGCTACTGTGGTAAATGGAAAAATGTATGTGCTTCGTGATTTTGATTCGGGAGATAGTCGTGTCCCGCGGAATGGTTATGTAATTGGTGCGCATGGTAACAGTAGGGACTTAATATGGAATATAGAAACAGGAACTCCAATAATTGTTCAACGTAGATATTCAGATCACAACGAAATAGCTTTTGTTACTAATAATAGAACGCCAGTGCAACGAGGTACGATAAGTATTGCAATGAATCACACTGCATCTAAACTTATCTTTCTGCATACCACACCATATGCAGTTGTAAGGGGTCAGAAAATTGGCAGCTATATGATACATTATTCGGACAGTTCCGAGGTGAATGTACCTGTCATTTTTGGCAAAAATATTGGTGCATTTAACGAGACAACAGGATTGTACGATGCCAATACGATCACTAATATGTGGCTTGCATATAGCAATTATGGTCATGTAGATGCAAATTCAACATTAGTAGAATCTTTGTATGCGTTCGAATGGGTAAATCCATCGCCTTCTAAAACTATTACTCAAATTCGAATGGTTCCCAATGCTTCTACTGCCGAAACAGGTTGGATATTGTTAGCTCTTACATCAGACAGCTTATGGTATTCAGGGAAAGAACCAGGCAAAGCATCTGTTCATTATCCGGCAGTTTCTGCAACCGATGCAAATGTTGGTGGTAATTTATTTTGGGCAAACAATCGTGATACCAGTTCTTTTGATATTTATTTTGGCAACACTCTTAATGCCGTTTTTAATGCAACAACTGCTTCTGCTGAATATAAAGGCAATCAGACTGCGGCATCCAAATCGGTGGGGCCTTTAACGAATGGGTCAACTTATTATTGGCGTATTGATCCAGAGAATGATGGATATACAACAAAAGGCTCTGTTTGGCAATTTACTACTCCTGCTGTTACTGGACAAGCCACTACACCAAACCCAGCTAATGCGGCTACCGGTGTAAATATTTGGCCTATGTTTTCATGGACTGTCGGATTTAACTCGCAATCGCATGATGTATATTTTGGCACAACACAGACTAGCGTTAACAATGCTACGCGTACATCGACTGAATTTAAAGGAAATCAGGATGGTACGGTATTTAATTTGCCAATCAACCTGGTAAATGGATCATTTGAATTGCCTGTACGGGCAACACGTCAACAGTATGCGTTGCCGGACAATTGGAACCTCGAGCAGTTTGGCTATAGTGATGGAGATTATCAGCATGGCCCCGATACGTATAGCCAAATACCTGCAAAAGATGGTACCGAACTTGTCGCAATTCGACGTTACGGAATTTGGCAGAATACAGGTATCCAAATGCAGCAGGGTGTTAAGTATAATATTCAGGTCTACGCTGCTTGTGAAGCAAATGCCCAAGACAGTTTTGGTATATCTTTGTTTTCCGCAGGTATTCCAAATGCAACTGCAAAGGACAAGCTTTTGGCTGACTGTAAATTTACTCCACCAGTATTTACTGATGGATGGTTAACTGCACCATTTACATTAGAATATATTGCTAAAGCTGCTGATGCAGGCAAATTCATTCAGGTAATGTTTTATTCCAATCCTTCACAAAATAAGACAATTTGGCTTGATGCGGCCGGTTATCCTAAATTATTGGCTAATACAAATTATTATTGGCGTGTAGATGAAATTGGTAATGGCGGTACTACAAAAGGTTCTGTATGGAGTTTTACAACCGCACCTTCGCCAGGTCAGGCATCGGGTCCGAATCCTGCTAATTCAGCTACTGGCATCAGTATTGATCCAACGTTATCATGGTCTGCTGGTTCAAATGCGCAATCTCATGATGTTTATTTCGGAACGAGCCAGTCAGCAATTAATGCAGCAAGTCGTGTTTCTGCTGAATTTCAATGTAATCAGACCGATTTGTCTTTTAAAAGGCCTGTTGCTTTGATGGACGGATCGTTTGAGTATCCAGTTCTAGCAACACGTCAACCATATGCTTTACCTGACAATTGGAATTTGGATCAATTTGGTTATAGTGATGGTTTTTATGCATTGGGGCCAGATACTTACAATCAGATAGTCCCAAAAGACGGTGGTCAATTATTTGTGGTACGAAGATATGGAATATGGCAAAACACTGGTATTCTCATGCAGCAGGGTGTAAAATATAGCGTTTCAATTTATGCTGCAGCAGAGTATTCTATAGCTAACAGTTTGGGAATGTCTATGTATGCAGCAACTTCTGCCAATGCGGTTGCTTATGGAACATTTTTGACTGATGGAATATTTAGTCCACCAGTTTATACAAGTGGATGGTCAGATTTGCCATTTACTTTAGAATATGTTTGCACTTCCGAGCAAGCAGGTAAATATCTCCAAGTATTGCTTTATTCCAACCCTGCTGTGAATAATGCCGTTTGGGTTGATGCTGCTGGCTCACCTAATTTGTTGCCTAATACAGCTTATTACTGGCGAATTGATGAAGTTGGCAATGGGGGCACAACAGAGGGCACGGTTTGGAGTTTCACTACAGCCCCAGTGCCTGGAACAGCAACCAGTCCAACTCCTGCAACCAACGCGACAGGTGTATCTATGACTCCGCTTCTCAATTGGACAGCAGGCAGCGGTACTACTTCACATGATGTTTATTTCGGTATTAATGAAACCAGCGTTACAAATGCAACACGTGCTTCGGCGGAATTTAAAATTAATAAAGCTGATCCCAACTATTTGCCGGGAACACTTAACTTAAATACGACATATTATTGGCGTATTGATGAAGTTGGCAATGGCGGTACAACAAAAGGCACAACATGGAGTTTTACAACAAGTAACGGTCCACCAACATTTGTTAATTCAGGCGCTATAACATCTAATGCCGCAGCTATAACCCCAGCATTGCCGGCAAGTATTTCTTCTGGAGATATTTTACTGCTGTTCGTTGAAACCGCTAATCAAGGAGTCACAATCAGCAATCAAAACGGCGGAACATGGGCACAAGTTACTTATCAGGGCACAGGAACAGCCGGCAGCACTACAGCAACCAGACTTACAGTTTTCTGGTCAAGATATAACGGTAATCAAGGCGCACCAACAACATCAGACTCAGGCGATCATCAGATCGGCAGGATAGTAGCGGTTCGTCAAGGCGTTGCTGCCTATGGCATACCATGGAATGTTACGGGCGGTGGTGTTGAAACTACATCTGATACCAGTGGCTCAATTCCGGGAGCAACAACAACAGTTGCCAACACACTGATTGTGGCGGCTGATACAGGTAATCTTCCAGACGCTATTGGTACCTCAAATTTTGCAAGTTGGACAAACGCTAATTTAACAAGTCTGACTGAACGAGTCGATAATACTCGGGACTCTGGCAATGGCGGTGCTATAGGAGTAGTTACAGGTATAAAAGCGGCAGCAGGTGCTTATGGCAATACGACGGTTACACATGCCTCGGCAGCAATTAAAGGCATGATAAGTATTCCGATTAAACCTTGATTCAATAATCAGGCAGATACAGTAACTTTTCATCTTCTTGGTTATTGGCACTATAATTATAACAATGGTCAGGCATGGCTATTTTGTGCGTCATGCCTGACTATGTTGTAGTGCAAAGTAATTATGTTAGAACTTTTTAACGTTTATTTTATATTTCCATATTAATACAAAAAAACAAAAATGGAACGCAATCGAATGGGCAATTTGTATAACCAAAAATTAAATCAAGGAATCGGAAAATGCCTTTAATGTCAACATGTCTGGCAAGATTAGGAAGCCGTTTCAGCTTTATTTTTGACCCTGTTCGTATGAATGTACATTACGGAACATTGGGTTTGCTATATCAGTCAATAGGCGAAATGAATGTTAGCGTTGAAGACGATAGCGGAAATATTGCGTCGTTGCCATTTACTAAAAAAGAGAAATCATTTTTCATAGTTGATCAATATCAAAAAATGTGTTCTCTTACCTTTGAGGCATTTAGCCCTTTACACGGCATAAAATTAATTACTAAAATAGTAGCACCATTTTGGCCCCAAGACGAAAAAACAAGCATAATCCCTGCATATATTATAAACTTCAAAATACAAAAACTTCGAAGAGTGAGATGGACAAAGTCTTCTAATAAAGCAACGTTCAGAGGATTTCTTAAGTTTGGAATAATAGTTCCAAACGCTCAATATCAGTTTGAAGATAATTTGATAAGAATGACATATCCTGTAAGCGTTGCAGGCAACTATTCAACCGGAGAGGGCGGTGAACAATTTGAATTTTCACAGGAGAAACGAAAAAATAAATGCGCCGGAATAAGTAGTGATATGATCATGCCGCTAATTGGTGATTGGACAACAGCAGATGATTGTTTAAAAATACCGTTTGATCTGAATGCCCAAGAGGAACAAAACTTCAGCATAGGATTGTGCAGCTATTGTGATTCACCGTTGTTTGAACGTTTTGGTAAAGCAATGCAATTAAAGTACATATCATTATGGAAGAATGTTGATGAAGTCGGAGATTATTTGAAATCGCATTATGATGAATTGATAACAAAGACCGAGTTATTTGAATCAATATGGGTAAGTAGTTCACTTTCTGCATCTGCCAAAAATCTGTCAGCATTAAGTTTTCAAAGCTACCTAATGAATACAATGTGGTGTACAGATGATGTCAAGGACTGGTTTAGCGTTTGGGAGGGTTCCTGCGGATATAATTCTACTGTGGATGTTACATACAATGAAGCTCTTTTCTATTTTTCATGCTGGCCGCAATTACTAGAAATGATATTTGATGAATGGCCAGATCACGTTAAAACAAATAGTAACCAGGCCACAAAAGCTGCTGGAGCTATTCTTGAACATGATATGGGGTTCGGCTGGACAGCTAACGGGCAAAGCTATCATCATCAAATGCCGGTAGAAGAGAATTCCAATTTCCTTTTGCTTTTGTATGCTTATGCAAAATGGTTCGGCAAAGAATCATTATTCAATAAATACAGCCATTCGATCAAGTTACTAACAGAATATCTTTTGTGCGCAGATACAAAGGGCAATGGTTTTCCAGACATAGGCACTGCCAATACTATTGATGATGCGAATCCCGCTGTACAATATGGGCGAGATAATGTCTATCTTGGTATTAAGCGTTTAGCGGCGCTTCATTCGGCGGGAAGGATATTTGAATATCTGAATGATTCATTATTATCCAATGAGTGTAAGAAGAATGTGGCTTTGGCAATTGACACTCTAAGCAAAAATTGGCTTGGGGATCATTGGGGCGTATGTCTGGACAAATCAGCAAAAGGACTTGTCGATTGCTGGGCAGGAAGTAATTTAAATTGTGATACATTGCCAGGATGGGATGCATATAGCATATACACGTCTAACGGATTGCTGTACCTAATGATGATAGATGATATGCCTCCGTTGAATATAGAAAAACTTCGTACAGATATTGTCAATTCGTTTTCAAAAACATTAAGCGAATATGGATGCGGACACAGCAGTTTAGATAAAAACAATGTTTGGGTATCAATGAATGTCTGGCGGGATTGTATAGCAGGATACTTAGGTGAAAATCTTCTATCGAATTGCGACCGATACTGGAATATGCAGGTATTTGCGAATTCATTAGGTTCTGAAAAGCCAAACTGCTTTTCGGAAACATATCTGAATAATAATCTTGTTTGGTATCCTAGAAATGCTGCTGTTTTTGGCATTCTCTTTGGAATGTTGAGACTCAAAATAAATGGACCAAATGCAATTATATGCCCCTTGAATGTTGGATGTTGGCCTATTATTCCGCTGACAGATTGGCAAAATATGAAAATACTTTTTGTACGTGTTGATAAAGCGGATCAAAACCAAACATTAAATATTCGGACGGATACTAATGACAACAAATCACCGTTTTTTATTTTAAATAGCTGTAATGATAAAAAAAATTGAGGTAACAAATATATGAAAAATAATAAAAACAACAATTGCTCACTTTCCTGCAAGTTATATGAATATGCGAAAAGCCGTATCCCAGGCGGGACACAGCTTTTGAGCAAACGACCGGAAATGTTTTTGCCGGGACTATGGCCTGCATATTTCAGCAAAGCTAAAGGGTGTGAATGCTGGGATTTGGATGACAGACACTATTATGATATGACAACCAATGGTATAGGCGCATGTCTGCTTGGTTTTGCAGATTCTGATGTGTCAGAAGCTGTTATAAAACGTGTACAGGATGGTTCGATGTGCACGCTGAATCCACCCGAAGAAGTTGAACTAACTGATATGCTATGTGAAATTCATCCATGGGCTTCGCAGGTAAGATTTACTCGCACAGGAGGGGAAACGGGCGCAGTTGCTGTTAGAATCGCACGTGCAACAACTAAAAGATCGATAGTTGCTGTATGCGGTTATCATGGTTGGCAGGATTGGTATATAGCTGCTAATCTTGGCGATAATGATAGTTTGGATGGTCATTTACTGCCGGGATTAAATCCTGCCGGTGTTCCTCGAGAACTGAAAGGCACAACGGTAACTTTCAAGTACAATGACAAACAGCAATTTGAGGAAATTGTCAGGAAATATGGTGATAATTTGGCCGCTGTCATAATGGAGCCTGCTCGCTACAAAGATCCTGAATCAGGATTTCTTGAATTTGTGAGAGATAAAGCACACCAATGCGGTGCGTTATTAATTTTTGACGAAATTACGATTGGCTGGCGTCTTGTGTTGGGAGGCAGTCATTTGAAATTCGGCGTGAATCCAGATATTGCGATTTTTGCCAAGGCTTTGGGAAATGGTCATCCGATAGGAGCCGTTATTGGGACGAAAGAAGCTATGCAGGGCGCTCACACTAGTTTTATTAGCAGTACATATTGGACAGAATCTGTTGGTCCGGCAGCGGCAATTGCAACTTTAAATAAAATGAAGAAGATTAGTGTTCCTGCTCATATTGGAAATGTTGGGCACAAACTTATGCAAGCCTGGCAAAAAACGGGAGAAAAATATAATTTGAAAATAGAGACAGGCAATTGTTATCCTGCGCTGGCTCATTTTAAATTTTGCCATAATCAAAGTAATGAACTTAAAACACTATTTACCCAATTGATGCTTGAAAAAGGTTTTCTTGCGGGAACAGTTGTTTATCCGACTATGGCACATAATGAAAAAATAATTTCGTTATATGAACAAGCATTGGATGACGTTTTTCATAAAACAGCAACTGTTGTATCCGAAAATAGAATATCGGAATCCCTTCTGGGACCTGCAGCACACACTGGCTTTGCAAGGCTTACAAATTAAAGAAAGGTTTTAGAATGAATAATAAATTAACGGGAATTATAACTGCATTGCCGACACCTTTGCTGGCTAATGAAGATGTTGATACTAAATCATTGAAGAAACTCATTGATCATGTAATCTCACAAGGTGCAAACGGAATATTTGTTCTTGGCAATATGGGTGAAGGGCCGGCGTTGCTTGATTCTCAAAAGCTTATCGCTGTTAAAACAGCTGTCGAGCATGTCAATAAACGAGTGCCCGTTCTTACCGGCATAGCGGAAGTGTCGCCGAGAAGAATGATTGAATTGGGGAAAAAGGTGAAAGAATATAATCCGGATTATATGGTACTAACCACTCCATTTTATTACCGCTTTCCTCACCCTGATAGTTTGTTTGGTGCAATTGAGAAAGTTGCTAAAGAACTTGACTATCCGGTTGTCTTCTATCATTGCCCGGGAGCGACGGGAAATAAAGTTAGTCTTGACACGCTGATAAAGATAATGCAGGTCCCGCAAATGAAAGCGATTAAGGATTCCAGTTGTGATATGTATCTGTTTGCTGAACTTTTACGTCGATATCCTGATAGAAATAACAGACCTTGTCAGATATTACAGGGCGATGAAAGTGTCTATGACATAAGTTTGTTGATGGGGGCCGATGGTGTAATAACCGGCGGCGGTACTGCGTTTGTAGACACTCTTGTTAAACTTTATAACGCGGCGATACTTGAAAAAGACCAGCTAAAGGCGTTTAAACTTCAGCAACAGTTCCGTAATGATATGGATGCAATGCTTGGCCCTGATCTTTTAACAGACTGGATGTATGCGATAAAGAGCAACCTTAAGGAAAAAGGTTTGATAGATAATAATGTTATTTTTCCGTTTATGAAACGAAAGAGATAACTGGATATGTCTGATAAGATAAAAGTTTTAGATTATAAGCAATCTGATAATGAATATCTGCACAAAGATTTTCACGGTGCGTTATGTTATGCCATAAAATACATTGATGAAAGATATGGTTTTGAGGCAACAAATAACTATCTTCAAATGGTTGGTAAGAATATTTATCCACCATTAATTGCACGAATAAAAAAAGATGGTTTAGTTGCATTAGTTTTACATTTTAAAAATATTTTTGAACTTGAAGGAGGAAAGGTCGAGATTGTTTATGGCGGCAACAGACTTACCATAAAAGTTCATGAGTGCCCTGCGATTAAACATCTTCGAAAAACAAAACAGCTTTATACCCATCGTTATTGCGAAACAACGGTACAGATCAATAAAGCTATTTGCCAAGCCGCTGACTATAATTGCACGTGCGCATATAAACCAGGCCAGGCACAATGCGTTCAACAATTCTGGGGTACGGAGTAATTTATGATTTCATGTATTGAATTTATTCCTGCTTATAGTGAATTATTTAAATTTCTTGAACAAAAAGGTGGCAAACAGGCTGTTATCACTTTTTGGGAGCATCTGTCTGACTCGTTCCTAAACAATCTTCGTGATCTGGCAGCTAAGAAGGGGCTTGCAGGCTGTTTTGAATATTGGAGCCATAGTCTTTCTGAAGAGGCTGCTGATTTTAAAATGACTTTGGACGAAGAAAATAATATTTTCACTATCGAAATGCGTAAATGTCCAAGCAAAGGCAGACTCATGGAAGCAAAGCATTTAAAACCATATCATGCCTACTGTGAACATTGCGATTTGCTTTATAGGCGTGTGCTTGAGCCGCTTGGATTTGAATACAACATTGATCTTAGTGATTGCGAGAATGCCGCGTGTAAACTTGTTATTAAAGCAAAGAAATAGGAATATAAAATGCATGTTAATAATTTATTGAGCTTAAAAGATAAAGTAATTTTGATCACCGGCGGAAGGGGTTTGTATGGAAGCAGTATGCTCGAAGCCCTGGCCGAAGCGGATGGTAAAGTAATTACCGCTTCACGTTCTCTCAATAATGCTCAAAAACTTGTTAATGAGATGAGAAGTAGAGGATTGGATGTTTATGCTAAATATGTTGATCAGGCAGACCATGATTCAATAGTAAAATTGAAGTCTGAAATACAATCAGAATTCGGCGGCCTTGATGTATTCATTAACAATGCTGTTGCAAGACCTATGAGGAAATATACGGACGAATTAGAAAAATTCGCCGAGTCAATGCGTATCAATGCGACCGGTATGTTTGATATAACTCGTGAAATGGCTGATTTAATTGCCAAAAAGGACGGTGGAACAATTATAAACATTGCTTCTATGCAGGGAATGTTCGGCGCTGATTTTAAGCTGTACGAAGGCACAGAAATGGACTCACCGCCTGATTATCATTTTCATAAAGGCGGTATGATAGCTTTAACGAAATATCTTGCAAGAAAACTTGCACCTCAAAAAATAAGAGTTAATTGTATAAGTCCCGGCGGCCTGTTTTCAAATCAGCCTGAACCTTTTTTATCACGATACAAAAACAAAGTCCCTCTTGGTCGAATGGCCGGCCCCGATGATATAAAAGGGCTAATTGTATTTCTTGCGTCTAACGCGAGTGCTTATATTAATGGCGAAAATATCCTGATGGATGGCGGTTTGCATTCATAATGCAGTGAGTGTGTTGGTTTTAATGATATCCGACCAACTTTATCGCAACTCTGCAGCGCCGAAAAATGAGCGCTGCACCAGGCGCTGCAGCATACAGCCGCGAGGGCTCGCAAGGCTTCGCAATTCAAATTCTAGAAGCCGGATTTAAGCCTTTATTTTGCGAAGGCTTGCGACGGGGTGCGATGATATGCGAGGCGGTGCGAAGTGATATCCAATGAGCGATACAAGACTCGGATTGAGGACTCGGATTAGGTTTACGTAACATCCGTTCTATTCGCAAGTTACAATTTTTCAAAAAAAGCCTTTTTTCCAATGGCAGGTGTATTATAATTTTTCTTTTTAGAAATAAAGGTTTTTATGAAACTTCGTCCCTGGACAATGATGTTAACTATGCTTGCAGGCTGGATAAATCAGCATCAGCAGGATGTGATTGAATATTTAAAGGCTGAAAATGCTATACTAAAAGAAAAGCTTGGCAAAAAGCGTTTAATTCTTTCTGACGAACATCGCAGAACATTAGCTGTATTAGCTAAGAAAATCAGTCGTAAAGCTTTAGATGAAATATGCGGCATATTTTCGCCCGAAACTTTGCTCAAATGGCATCGTGATCTTATTGCCCGTAAATATGATGGCAGCAAGTGCCGTAAATATGGTAGACCTCAAATATCAGATGAACTTCGAAAGCTTATAATTAAATTGGCCAGACAAAATCGCGGATGGGGTTATCCTCGCATTGCGGGTCAATTAGAATATCTTGGTTTCATAGTATGTCCAAGAACAATAGCAAGCATATTAGCAAAAGAAGGCTTAGAGCCGCAGCCGGATAGAGCAAAGAAAACAACGTGGGCGGAATTTGTAAAGATACATTGGAAATCACTTAGCGCAATCGATTTTTTTCATGGTGCGACCTGCAAAGTCGTTCTGAATGACTGTAAGGCATTTAAAAAGTTAATAATTGACTTTACCTGCTGTTCTGCCAGCAGTAGCCTACCCG
>Ga0154577_1040_pt2 | contig 35633 bp, 24 predicted proteins | sample RifGroF2_FD_116006 | JGI IMG/M metagenome (GOLD analysis project Ga0154577, IMG submission 116006) | Planctomycetes bacterium GWF2_42_9
CGGTGCTATCATGGCAGAAGATTTGCCGTTTGCGGGATTTACCGCTCCAAATATATAGACCCACTGATATTCTGTTGTTTGAAAGCTTTTGTGCCCATACAGATGTTGATGTTCCTTGCTGGCCTATTCGGGCTTCATCCTGAAACCATATTTCTATTTTTTTGTCTTGATTTTCTTTTTGGATTGTTTGGACAAAAAGGGGGGGCGTCATTAAGCCATTGTTCCATTGCAGCCGGATCATTATGCCGATGTCGCGGCCGAGGTGTAAGACAGCTTAAACCCAGCCGATGCATCAGAGCATAAACCGCATTGAGTGTATATTTTACTCCAAATTCTTTTTGCAATATTCGCATAGCATCTTTTCCACGTAAAGTACATATACCGTTGTCTTCTGATGTAGGGCCTGCCAGAATTCTCTGCTTGAAAAGCTGTTCTTCTTTAGCGGGCAGTATTGTCGGTCTTCCTTTTTGCGGAGTCGGGACAATAGCATCAATACCGCCATCACGATAAAAGTATGTCCAGCGTTGCACAAAGTTTTTACTTCGCGACAGCACATACATGATATGGCTGATGGTGCGTCCTTCAAGTGCCATAGCCACGGCACGATATTTGTCTCTCTGTTTTGCGTTTTTTTGGATGGCAGCCAGTTGTTTTAGCTTTTTGATATAATCCGGATTGTGTGGTTCAACGTTCATAGCATAGCCTTTCGTTTTGCCTATACTATGACATATGCTATTGGATAGCGCAAGTCTTATTTTGCTGGCGCGCGAAAGTTTATTCAAATTCATATTACCCCTTAATGAAACGCCCAAACTCACGTTTAAAACTGATTTAGTGTCATGGGCCTGCCTTTTTAAATCTTCGATAAACATAAATAGGGTCTATAATCAGAAGATTTAAGATTGCTTCATTGTTTTTGAGCTAAAAAACACTACAAAAACCCTTTTGTATTGGTTTTTTTAAGGTGCCTAAATTTGTTGAGTTCGGTAAATCTGACGCAACTGCCGATTAAAATGGCGGATTTATTGATAAAAATGGTGTTCCTCAAAGGTTCATACGCATGTATAATACAAGCAATGGATTTGGGTAAAGTCGGTTGCTACCCCAGAATAGAAGTGTGCTATAGTATAAAATGACTGGAGTGTTAAATGTTAAAGAAAAGAACTATTGCCAAATCAAACATCAGGTGGGCGTTCACCCTTGTAGAATTGTTGGTTGTGATTTCCATAATAGCCATGCTTTTAGCGGTTTTAATACCGGCTTTATCAAAAGCCAGAGAACAGTCTAAACGTGTAATTTGTGCCAGTAATCTTCATCAGTGTATGGTGGGAGCTTTAATGTATGCGGAGGCTTATAATGGTCGTTTACCCGTCGGAGATCCCCGTTTGGTACCAACTAGGCCAAAAGGTTGGAATAATCCATGGGTGGTGTATGCCGAACTTTTAGAGGCCTGGCATACCTATATCGGTACATCGTCAAAAAAGAAAGCTGAAGGTATTCAACAGGTATTTTGTTGTCCTAGTTCGACAGAATGGTATCATCACTTTCCGAAGATTTCACAGGGGGTAGTCTATTATATTGGTTACCTTTATTACGGTGGCTTACCGGAGTATTGGGAGAACTTAAGATATGGCCCTGATCCAAATCCCTGGACTGGAGCAATTAAAACGAGTGATAGAAGTAAATCGCCGATAATGACTGACATGACAATGGGATTTTATGGCTCTGCTGGTGGAGAGTGTGGCAAATATTTTATTGCACATGGCAGACGTGGGAAAGCTAACAGCATAGCGGCAGGTAGGACTAGGGCCGAGGTTAAGGAAGCAATTGAAAAAATGTGTAGTGGATATAATGCGGCTTATCTTGATGGGTGTGTAGAATGGAGTAAGTATAATGATAGTGATGAACACTGGGTTGGCACTGCTCTGGAAGGCTCTGCGTGGTTTAAGGCAGAAAAATAAAAGTATAAAATTTATTTTATAAGGAGGATTTTTGATGAGAAGTAAATGTTGTTGTATTCTTGTTTTTATAGTCGCCTTAGTGTCAGCGGCTGGGGCCACCAGCATCAGTATGATCAACCCCGGCTTTGAAACGGGAGATCTTACAGGTTGGGACATCGGGGGTGTCTGGGGAAAGAATGATTCAGTATCAACGGACTATGCTCATAGCGGCAGCTATTCTGACAAGATAGTTAATGATGGCAGTGTATCCGGTAGTGATATTTATGGATATAGCCTAAACTGTCCTGTTGGCGGGGACTGGAATGCGCATACTATTGCTGCGGGTGACACGTTAATATTGACCGCATGGGTACTCAATCCTTCATCCGATCCTTTAAAGCCTGGTGAGACAGGCAGGCTTGGGATTAGTGTTGCCGGTGATACTTCCGGATGGCTCTACACGTATTCCGATACTCTTTTCGATGGGACATTGCCACAAGATACATGGGTTCAAGTTTCATACCAACTTACGGTCCCACAGGGAGATTATCGCCTTTTACAAATCGAAATCAATATGTTGCAATCATCTTCCATGAGTGGTGGCACCGTATACGCCGATGATTTCCACATTGACAGGATTTTAGCTGGCAGTTGCCAGGCAGGAGTTTATTTAGAAGGCGACATCAACGAGGATTGTTATGTGAATTTTCAGGATTTTGCGCTGCTTGCACAGAATTGGCTAAAGGATAACTATCTCTATTAAAATTAATACCAGTGGAGGACTATATAAAATGAAAAAAAAATGTATGTTAAGTATCTGTATAACTGGACTATTGCTCACGGTTGCTTTGGGTGAGGATGTTTTCCTTCCCATCACGAATCCAGGTTTTGAGACCGGAGATTTGACTGGGTGGAATAACTATGGCTACTTTAGGTCAGTGTCCAATGTTTATGCTCACAGTGGAAGCTATTCTGCTCGAATAGATGATGGTTCATATTCAATGGATGATTATATAGGCATTCTCGAGCAGTATCCTGCCGGTGGCTGCTGGGATGCACATACCATTCAGGCAGGCGATAAAATTCAGGTTGGCGCATGGTTTTTAAATCCTTCTATTGATCCGCTTCAGCCGGGGCAATGGGCATATCTCTGTATAGATGGTGCTGGCGATAATAGCGGCAGGTTCCATATTCGTGGTACTAACGTTTTTGAACCAACGGTTGAGAATCCTGCTCCTGAAGATGTATGGGTGGAGAGTGTAAAAACATTTGTTGTTCCTGAAGGTGATTACCGTTTGCTAGATTTAGTTGCGACAGCTTATGATTCTGTCGGTTTTGCAGTAGGAGGTGTGTTTATCGATGATTTTTACGCCAAGAAAATTGATAACAGGCTAGCTGTAGAATTAGTTAAAATTGACGAGAATTCAGGCTTTCTGGAATCAATTGTTGTTGCCGGAGCATGCTGGAGAGCAGAAAGTTTGATGGAGGGTGTGAAATTTGATGTTGTCAGGGAATTTAATAACGGAACTGATGTTGAAATTTTTATCGGTAATGGAGATATACCACCTTCAGATATTGCCGGCGTTGGAGATTTAACTGCGGATTTGCAACTTAAGACGGGTGTTAGTTATTCAGCATCAGACCCCTGCGGTATATTTTGGTTCGATTCGCCGTTATCCGTCAATGATGTTTCTGGTGTGGCAGTTTCGGTAGAAGATATTAATGACCCCTGCGAAATTTTGACAGTTTATGCTGTCGATGTCAATGGTGTTCCAATTGATATTTCCAAGGTCGTAATCTCGCCTAATGATACCGGATACTGGTATCGTGGAACCTGGTACGAGGCGTCACGTAATGCATACAGTGTTATGGGTCTTAGCCCTATGACATTAACCGGCCCGACCGTTGATATGACACAGGGGTATGCAGTCGTAGCGGCTTCGTTTCCTGAGGACATGCAGGATTTTTACGGCATTAGAGTTATCAGCAGTAAGTCCTCAGCCATTTATGATGTTATTATGCTGCCTCCGATTGTGTCCGGCTCCTGTCAAAGTGGATCGTACAATGTCGGTGACCTTAATCATGATTGCATAGTGGATATGCTGGATATTGAGCTATTTATGCAAAACTGGTTAAAAAATAACGACCAGAATAGTTGAATGGTGTGTTAAGCCTTGGAAGAAGAAGGCTTGTTAAAAATATTTTAAGTTCTTTTTATAAGGAGTGCGAAAATGAAGAAGCGAATGAGAGTAATTGAGTGTGTTGTTGTTTTAGTGATATTTGCTGTGTGCTGCGTTAATTCTATGGCGGCAACGTATACGGCACATGGTACCGAGGATGCGAGCGTCGCGGTTATTCCCGCAACGGGCACTTACGGCGATTGGAACGGATTCCCTAACGATGGTACTATAGACGCAGGCGCCGATACTGGAGGTGTTGTCTATTGGGCATGGTTCAAGTATGCACTGCCAACTTTTGGTGCAGATGAAGTAATTGATACAGCTTCACTGACCTTTGTACCAGTTGCGGGCCTAAATAATGCTGGTACAACCAATATGGGAATTTATTATTGCAGTGAAAATAGTTGGAGCGAAGGGACAATAACCTATAACAGCGCGCCATGGTCAGGTGTGGACTCGTCTCCGATAGCTCAACTGATTCCTTCAATATGGAATTACAATACTGTTGATATCACATCTGCTCTTGTTGGTATGAGCGGCGGGCAGAATGTTACATTTGTTATGACAACGATGAATCAATCCGTTGCGGCTGAATGGTATATACAAACCTCCGAAGGGGGTTACCCACCTTATCTTAGCATTAATGCTACAGTTGTTCCTGAGCCTGCTACCATGGCTCTGTTAGTGATGGGATGTTTTGGGCTGCTTAGAAGGAATCGTACTGTCTAAGAGCGGAATACGAGAAATGTCATGATGATGAGTTGACAAGTTAGAAGTAACTAAAATGATAAAGAATAGAGAGCAGGGCTATGTTAGTGGAAACGTAGCCCTGTCTATCTGGAAAGCAGATAATATAAAGATGTGTTTACAGAATAAAGTTTGGTTAAATGGCAAATGCGTTAAAGGTGGCAAAGTCGCAAACTGCAGACAAATTCATTTTGTAAGTATATGGGCATATATTTTTATTTATCATATTTGTTGCAGCAGTTCGATAGCTACAACATACACATTGCCGGCTATTGAGGATACGACTATTGCAATTCAGCATAGTAGTGGTGCTGGCGGCGACTGGAGTTCTCCCGCCGACACTATTTTTCAGGCAGGTGTGGATGGAGCAGGTTACATTTACTGGGGATGGTTAAAGTTTCATATCCCTGCCCTTTTGCCAAGCGAAAAAATCTCTTCTGCTGCACTTTATTTTGTGCCGACAAACCTTGTAGTCGGCAGCACACCGTTCGATATTGGTGTTTATTATTGCAATGATAGCAATTGGAGCGATCAAACATTAACTTATAATACTGCGCCATGGTCAACCGTTGACTCGTCCCCGACAGGCCACGCGGCCCCTATAATATGGGAGTGGAATACGTTGGATGTTACTTCCCCCCTTCAAGGTATGCGTGGTGGGCAGGATGTTACATTTGTTTACTCGACAATGGATCAATCTGTTTCTGGTATTTACTGCATGCAGTCTTCTGAATCAAACTATATTCCTTATGTTGAGTTACAAACTGTTTCCTTAGCAGGAGGATTTGATTTAAATGGCGACGGATACATTGATTTCAGTGACATAACGATTGTAGCCGAGTACTGGCTGGATAACTGTTCGCCGGATGATTGGTGTGGCGGTACCGATTTTAGTTATAATGGCACTGTTAACTTTGAAGATTTAGCATTGTTGGCGTGTCAATGGCTGCAACCAAAAGATTATTCCGTGCCGGGAATATTGAAGAGTTTGGATGTATGGCTTTTCCCTCAGCCTAAAAAAGTTAATGAAGTCAGTGGAATGTTTGATTTGCAAAACTGCGATGGTATTCGATTCATTGGGTCAGTACCTTATTCCGATGTTAGCAGTATACTGGATCGTTTGAAAAATTCTTTAGCTCAAAGATCAGGAACAATACTGTCACACGAAAGTGGTTATCCAAGTGACGGCTATATTCTTGCTGGAGTTTTTCCCGACAATAATTTGCCGACCGATCTTCATGGTGTATCGGCAAATGAATTTACAGCACTTTCGGAACAAGGATATGTTTTGAATATTGACAGTCACGGTGTAATAGTAGTGGCCAAATATCCTGAGGGTTTGTTCAATGGAGTCCAAACTTTGATTCAGATTGCTACGGATAGAAAGAAACTGCGGGGGGTGCACATAGTAGATTGGCCGTCTTTGAAATATCGCGGCGTTCAGCAGGATATCAGCAGAGGGCAGGTTCCCAAAGTCACGACGTTTAAGCGACTGATAGATGTTTTAGCGGAAGCCAAAGGAAATGTACTAGAGCCTTATATAGAGAATGTATATAAATTTGCCAATTATCCGGATATTTCCCCGACTGAAGGTCTTTCACCAGAAGACGCCAATGAAATATTTGCACATGGTGTTGACAATAATATCGATGTTCATCCTTTCTTTCAGGTATTAGGACATTCTAGTGGTATTCTTAATCTCCCGCAATATCAGGATCTGCGAGTAAGTCCTTGTGTGGATCAGCCTTGGATGATGACATGGGATATTCGCAACCCGGAAGCAGTTTCTATGATGCATGATTTAGTTAGTGAAATATGTCAGGCATTCCCAGGAGCTTATCTGAACGTTGACGTGACCGAGGTTGATATTGATGGTTTTTTGAATACAGGTTCTACTCAGGAAGAAGTGACCGATTTGATATTTAATTATATATTGGGTCTTAATGATGTTGTGAAGCAACATGGTATGCACCTTATGATTGCCCAAGGACCTTTAGACAGTGTTGGGTCATTGTCAGGAATGGGGCCTAAAATAGATGCAGGTGTTTTCCCACAAGACGTTATGATAGGCAGCTATTATTGTGCGGGCGGAGTATATCAGCCTGCTTGGCAAGTTGACTATCCGCGTTTTCAAAGTCATGGAATAACTTTCTTTACACAGCCATGGATTGATTCTCATATAAGAATATTGCCATGGGTAAGCCACGCCATGAATTTTTCGGATATGGAAATTACTCGTGGGCTGATGTATGGAGCAAAAGGGAGTGTAACTACTGATTGGGGTGATGCGGGACATTTTCACTTTGTTGGTCAGGAGTGGTATCCATTTGTTTATCATTGCGCAAGTGCCTGGACTGGCACTCAGCATGACCGGGACTATTTTAATCAGGCGTTTACTCGCCAGTTTTACGGAATAGCTGATGACAGTGTGGCCCAAGCTATAAAGTTAGCCGGAAATATAAGTGATATTAAGGTTTTAGTTAATGAGGGGAGCGGTCCGACTGAACTTGAAACTTACTATTTCTGGGAATTTTTCCAAAACCCATTCACGAGCAATTATATTATTCGTCTTGTGGATCCTTTAAATATAGGAGAGAAAATTTTACAGAGAACGAATGAAGCTGTGAATTTGCTGGAGACGGCATATATCAAAGCTACTAGGAACCAGGATAATATTGAACAATTGCTTTTTGGGGCTAAATGTTATCAAGCTTTGGGCAACAAGTTGATTATGGTTGGACACGCTAGAAACGCGAATTATCCCCGGGAATTGTTGAATTCGGAATTGGATTCACTTGTAAATACCTATACTGGCTTAAAGGCAGAGTTTCAGCGTTTATGGTTGGCAGAAGACAGTGATAATGATGGTTTTGCCACACTAACCAATAATTTTAACGGCACTATTTTAGGTTGTTTAGACAAAATAGGTGCTTATAATTTTTTGAGCAACGCAAGTTTTGAGCTAGGAGATCTGACCGGATGGAACACTACATGGAGTTCTAATAGCTCTGTTTCTACGGATTATGCTCATACAGGCGGTTTCTCTGCAAAACTAAGCGGCTCTGTTGACGGCTCAATCCCAACAGCCTATTTAGCCCAATATCCTACAGGCGGAAGCTGGACGGTACCTATATTATCTGAAAATGATACAGTCAAATTGGGCGTTTGGTTGTTAAATCCGTCATTGAATCCTTTAAAACTTGGCGAAATGGCACGGTTAAGAGTTCAAATGGTAGGCGAAGTTTCTGGTTGGTATCCATCATTATACTCGGATTGGTTGATAGACTCCAATACTGCACATGATACTTGGGTAAAACGTGAAATGTCATTCACAGTGCCTCAGGGAGATTATGGCTTCCTGTGGGTGGAACTGGATTTGGATGCGCTAAGTGGAGGAATGATATATGCTGATGATTTTTATGCTAATATTTATGAACCGTTTTCTATGACAAACGCAGGTTTTGAAACAGGTGATTTTACTGGATGGAACATCAATGGTCAATGGTACCCTAAAAATAGTACTGTATCGACTAACTATTTTTACAATGGCACCTACTCACTAAAAATAGATAATCCTACTGGAGCGTATGATCCTGAATCTGGTTATGCAATTCAATACCCTGTGGGCGGTGACTGGGGTGCAAATACCATTGCTTCAGGAGATGAAATAATGCTAACGGCATGGGTACTGAATCCTTCATCAGATCCACTGTTGCAGGGTCAGACAGGTAGTTTGGAAGTGGGCGTGTACGGCGATAATTCAGGGTGGTCCTATATGTACTCTGGAGTTCTGATTGATTCGAATTTACCACATGACACTTGGATTCCGATTTCATGGGGGATAATTGTTCCACAAGGCGACTACAGGCTTGTAGAGACTAGAATAACTATGAACGAAGCTTATGCTATGGATGGTGGTTCCATATATGCTGATGATTTTAACTTACTGCGTAAATTGAAAAAATAACAGTTTGTAATTAGGAGAATAAAATTGCGAATTACAGGCACATTTTTGGATGAGATTACCTATGATATTCCGTCAAATAATTGGGGAAGACAAGAATGGGCGAGAGATTTCGGAGTGATGCGCTCTATAGGTATTGATACGGTTATTCTAATTAGAGCCGGGCTTAGAAACATAGCGGCTTTTCCGTCAAAAACCTTGAAGAAACATGTAGGCATTCTGCCTGTACAGGGTGATTTGGTAGATATGTTTTTAACGTTAGCTGAACAGAATGATATGGATTTTTATTTTGGTACATACTATTCTGATGGGTATTTGGGTTCGGACAATAATCAGAGGATAATTGATATTAACAGAGAACTTGTTGAAGAGGCTTGGAATAAATACGGAAAGCGGAAATCTTTCAAAGGCTGGTATTTGACTGATGAGATCGGGAGAAGAGAAGATGTGGCAGGCATTGAATCTATCTGTAGATTAGGGAATTACTGCAAAAATATTTCTCCAGATATTCCTGTGATGATATCTCCATACATTTATGGAAAAAAAATATCTTCTAACCCTGTGACATTAGAACAACACAGAACAGAATGGGACGAGATACTCGCTGGATTTAAAGGAATTGTCGATATAGTTAGTTTTCAGGATGGGCATATGGATTTTAGTGAGTTGAAGGATTATCTTCTGGTAAACAATGATTTAATACGAAAATATGATATGAAAGCGTGGTCGAACATTGAAACTTTTGATCGTGATATGCCTATAAAATTTCCTCCTATTGATTGGCGTAAATTGCTATGGAAACTGACTTCTGCGAGTATGGCGGGGTACGACAAATTAATTACGTTTGAATTTTCACATTTTTTAAGTCCAAACTCACAATGGGCCTCAAGTAAAAATCTCTTTAATCGTTACTGTGAATTTTTTACAATAGATCAGAATAAAAAAACTTACGCTCCTCTAAGTTATACAAAGAAGTCTCATCAGGATATAGTTAATTTGTGAACTAAGAAAATTCGCATGGACGGAAAAACAAAATAGTTAATCTTCAAATCATAGCAGTTTTATAATCTCTAAAACAATGTTAATAACGATAAATTTTATCAGAAGTTCAAATGGTTATAATCTGGGTGATAATTTTTTTTAGAAAGTAGCTATGAATCTACACATGTTTGATTTATCTGTAATATTAACCTTTTTTGTTATTTCATTATTAGTTGGTATTGTTGTTGCTAAACGTGCGGGCACGAGTTCCTCAGAGTTTTTTCTTTCTGGCCGAACAATGCCATGGTGGCTCCTAGGTTTTTCCATGGTAGCCACAACCTTTTCTGCGGATACACCTAATCTGGTCACTGACATTGTGCGGCAACATGGAATGGCCGGCAATTGGGTGTGGTATCCATTTCTTCTGACGGGAATGATTACAGTTTTTGTGTATGCAAAACTCTGGAGGCGTTCCGGTGTAATGACGGATGTGGAATTTTATGAAATTCGATATAGTGGTAAAGAGGCTGCATTTCTTCGTGCTTTCAGGGCATTGTATCTCGGTGTGTTTTTTAATATAATGATAATGGCCAGTGTTACTCTGGCTGCAATAAAAATAGGCGGAGTTATGTTTAATTTCAACCCGCTCAAAAGCGTGCTAGTCGCAGCAACTGTAACGGTCATATTCAGCACTATGGGAGGGCTTCGCAGTGTATTATTTACAGATTTTTTATTGTTTATAGTCGCAATGATAGGCTCTGTAACGGCAGCTTTTTTTGCGGTTAAGCATCCATCTGTAGGGGGGCTACAGAATCTTATTACCAACGCTGCAGTCAAAGAAAAATTGGTCTTTCTACCTGATTTTAACGATACAGATGCTGTCATATCTCTGCTTATTGTTCCGCTTGCGGTTCAATGGTGGAGCGTGTGGTATCCTGGAGCAGAACCAGGTGGGGGGGGGTATATTGCCCAACGTATACTTGCCGCCAAGAATGAAAAACATGCCACAGGTGCAACTCTTTTCTTCAATATCGCTCATTACGCATTTCGGCCGTGGCCGTGGTTTATTGTTGCTCTTTCCTCACTGGTGGTTTTTCCGAATCTTCAATCTTTGAAATCTGCTTTCCCGCATCTTGACCCCTCTATGATTAAAAATGACCTCGCTTACCCGGCTATGTTGACGTTTCTGCCTCATGGCATACTCGGTTTGGTAGTGGCATCTCTTATCGCTGCATATATGTCAACTATGTCAACACATTTGAACTGGGGTTCTTCTTATGTGGTTAATGATTTTTACAGACGTTTCGTCAATCCTTCGGCACCGGAAAGGCAGCTAGTGCGCATCGGGCGCATTTCGACGGTTGTGATGATGATCGCCGCAAGCTCAATAGCATTATGGCTTGGAAATGCGCTGAGAGCATTTAATATTTTATTACAAATAGGTGCCGGTACCGGATTGTTGTTTTTACTTCGCTGGTTCTGGTGGCGAATCAATGCATTTAGTGAAATTGCAGCCATGATAGTATCATTTAGTATAACTATTTATTTTGAGTTTATTCATCAGGCCTTAGGTTTTGAACGATTCGAGCACTGGAAGCAGTTAGTGATCGGAGTGGCGATTACAACCGTATCTTGGGTGATTGTAACTCTATTTACCCGTCCGACAGATGAGCGGACACTGACAGATTTTGTTAAACTGATAAATCCTGGTGGGCCCGGCTGGAAGAAAGTCGAAGACAGAGCAAAAAAGAATGGAATATCTATCGAAAGTCAGGCCTCTCGCCCTAATTTGCCAATGGGCATACTTTGTATGTTTCTGGGTTGCGTTTTGGTTTACAGTGCTATTTTTGCGACGGGATTTTGGATTTATGATAAGATGTTTATGGCAGCGATTTTGACGGGCTTGGCGTTATTAGTGGCTGTAACATTGATTAAACTCTGGGGTTCTAAGAATCTATTATAGTTTGTCAATAAAGGATGATGCGGTATGAATCGGAAGGAAAGACTAACGGCCACATTGCTCGGAAAACAGGTTGATCGCTCGGCCGTATCTTTTTATGAATTGAACGGCATTGATGAGGACCCTTATGATGATTCGCCGTTTAATATTTATTCGCATCCGTCATGGAAGAGTCTGATAAACCTGACCCGTGAAAAAACAGATCGCATTGTTATGCGGAATGTGCCTTACTCAATGGGGCCACATATTAAGATACCTTATTGGAGCCATCTGAAGGATATTGGCAGAACGGATGTCAGTTTCGATAATAATGGAAGTCGTTTTATGACTTTGACATTGCAGACGGGTTGCAGAACTCTGACCAGTCGCACGCGGCAGGACCGAGACGTTAATACTGTCTGGACATTGGAATATTTATTGAAAGATGTGAATGATATCAGGGCATGGCTGGAAATGCCTGTTTTTGAGTACAGTGATGGCATTGATTTGTCATATATTACAGAAACTGAGCGATTGTTGGCGGACAGTGGTATCGTTATGATAGATACGCCCGATCCAGTTTGCTGTGCAGTGGAACTGCTAGGATTTGAAACAATGATGCTGATGGCGACGCTGGAGTCGAAGCTGTTTCACCAGCTGTTGCAGAGATTTGCTTCAGTGTTACACCACCAGACAGATTACATATCACAGGCTCTCCCTGGGCGACTTTGGCGCATTTATGGCCCTGAGGCAATGACAGCCCCATATTTCAGGCCAAAGCATTTTAGGGAGTACATTGTAAAATATGATGCCCCGATGATTCACGCGATTGAGCGAAACGGCGGCTATGCAAGGATACATTGTCATGGAAAGGTAAAAGATATACTAGACGATATAGTTTCTATGGGCTGTAGCGGGATTGACCCGTTAGAGCCTCCTCCGCAGGGAGATGTAGATCTTTGGTATGTCCGCCAAAAGTATGGTGAGCAGCTTGTTCTTTTTGGCAACCTTGAAATTGCCGATATTGAAAATATGCCTACCTTAGAATTTGAAAAAAGGATTATCAATGCGATAAAGCAAGGAACCTGCGGCAAAGGCAGAGGATTTGTTTTAATGCCTTCAGCTTGTCCTTATGGTCGTGTAGTATCCGATTTGACATTGAGAAATTATGAAACTATTATAGAAATAGCAGAGAGCTATTCAGGCAATTAATATATGACTAATCAAACAAAAATCAGTAATGTCGAAATTTCGCCAAAAAGTCTAATTGCTTAGAGTAAATCAATAAACTAAACAGGAAGTGTCAAATAATTTATTTTTATATAGGAAATTAAGAATGTTTGAAGCTAGGTCAACAAATGTAAGATCATTGGTGGTATTTTCAATTATTGCGATGTTTTTATCAAATTTATCCTTGCAGGCATTTTCTTCTCCTGTGACAAAAATATTAAGTCAGAAAAATCTTTGGATTATCCCTGAACCAAAAAAAATTGTTGATGCAGCCGGTTCGTTTAAGCTCAGTTCGTGCAACGAGATTAATTTGATAGGAGCCGATCTACCTTCGTTATTTAAAGTTAATTTATTAGAGAGATTGGATTTAAAAGCATCAATAACGTTAACCAACAGCAAAGCTCCAAAGCCTCAGGCGATTAACCTGATTTTTTCTCCGAATGGCAAGCTTGATACACAAGTGGAGTATATTGATAATGATGAATTCGAAACATTGTCGGTTCAGGGCTATATACTCCACATTGATAGTAATAGCATAACCATTGCGGCAAAGGATGTTAGCGGGCTTTTTTATGGAATAGGAACGTTGATTCAAATAGCGGCGGATAATATTTCACTACCGGGATTGCATATTTTAGATTGGCCCAGCTTAAGATTTCGCGGTGTGCAGCAGGACGTTAGCAGGGGGCAGGTTCCAACGGTGCAAACATTAAAGCGGTTAATAGATGTGTTAGCTGCTGCAAAGATGAATGTTCTTGAATTATATATTGAACATACTTTTAAATTCAAGTCGCACCCTGCCATCTCGCCGCCGGAAGGACTTTCAGTACAAGATGCAAATGCAATTTTTAACTATGGTGCCGAAAATCATATAGATGTACATCCTTTTCTTCAGGTGCTTGGGCATTCGGGTCATGTTCTAAACTTGCCACAATATCAGCATTTACGTGTCAGCCCATGTAAGGAAAAACCTTGGATTATGACATGGGATGTCCGTAAACCCGAATCGGTGTCTATGGTGCACGAATTGATGGGTGATATCTGCAATGCGTTTCCTGGGCAATACTTGAACGTTGATATTACTGAGATCGATATTGATGGTTTTCTGAATACAGGTTCTACTCAGGAAGAAGTAACTGATTTGATATTTAATTATATTTTGGATCTAAATAATGTTGTGAAGCAACATGGTATGCATCTTATGATTGCCCAAGGACCTCTTGACAGCATAGGTCATCTTGCTGGCATGGGGCCTAAGCTGGATAAATTGCCTAAAGATATTCTGATTGGTATGTATTATACTGCCGGGGGTGATTATAAGCCGGCATGGAAAACGGATTTTCCTCGTTTACAAACAAATGGATTCAACTTCTTTGCACAGCCATGGATTGATTCTCATATAAGAATATTGCCGTGGGTAAGCCATGCCATGGATTTTTCGGATGAAGAGGTAAGCCGGGGGCTGGCTCACGGTGCAATTGGTAGTATTACGTGTGATTGGGGCGATGCGGGACATTTTCATTTGGTAGGTCAGGAGTGGTATCCGATTGTATATCATGGTGCCAGTGCCTGGACGGGTGCAAATCTTGATAGGAACTATTTTGATCAAGCTTTTACTTTTCGGTTTTACGGAATATCCGATAGCAGTGTTGCTAAAGCTATACAGTTAGCCGGAAATATTAATGGCCAAAAACTCAAAGTTAAAGACGATTCTGGTACGATTACAGAAAAATCATCATACTATTTTTGGGAATTTTTTAACAATCCGTTCACGGATAATAATATGATTTTTTTAGTAGATCCCGTTGAGGAAGGAAATAGAATATGTAAAGCTGCTGATGAATCAATAAGTATGCTTCAAAAAGCCTATGCAAACGCCAGTCGCAACAAAGACAATATAGAACAATTGTTATTTGGGGCAAGATGTTATCAGGCAATGGGGTTGAAGATGATTATGGTCGGCCATGAGCGTGATTCCGCATATTCACGCGAGCAGTTGTGTGTCGAATTGAAAAAAATCATTAAGGTTTATGAGAAATTAAAAGCGGATTATAAAAACCTATGGTTAGCTGAAGACCGAGAAAATGATCACATGCACATGTTAATTAGCCGGTTTGATAATACTATAAAACCATGTAGAGAAAAATTATCAGAAATTAACAAATAGGGAAAAAGACAAAATGGACCATGTTGAACGATTCAGAAATATCATGTCTTTTAAACAGGCAGATCGGCTCCCAATTGTTGAGTGGGCTATATGGTGGGACAAGACCATCGACAGGTGGCATAAAGAAGGATTGCCTTTAGAGTTGCAAGAAAATGTGGATATTCGGGCGTATTTCAGCCTTGATTCTTATAATCAGTTATGGGTATCTTCTTTTACGAAGGACTGTCCATGTCTATCAGAATCAGGTGCAGGATACATAAGCACTGCCGGGGAGTACCATAATTTTAAGAAATTTTTATATCCCAATAATCCATTTGAGAAGAATGTACTTTCTATTTGGAACACAATGCACCAAAGTGGTGAAATGGTGATCTGGTTTACCTTAGAAGGTTTTTTCTGGCATCCTCGATCTTTATTTGGAATTGAAAAACATATATTTTCGTTTTACGATCAGCCAGAACTTATGCATGAGATTAATAAGAACCTATTGGATTATCATATCAGGATTGTTGAACAAATATGTGAGATTTGTGAACCAGATTTTATGACGATTGCTGAAGATATGTCATATAATAATGGTCCAATGATATCTCGGAAATGTTTCGATGAATTTCTTGCGCCATATTATTTGAAATTGACTAAAATATTAAAAAAACATAATATTATTATTTTAGTTGATTCTGATGGTGATGTTACTCAAATGATTCCCTGGCTTGAGAACGTTGGTGTCCAAGGGATACTTCCATTGGAAAGAGCGGCAGGTTGCGATATTTTTGAAATTCGCCAAAAACATCCTAAATTTTGTATGATAGGCGGATTCGATAAAACAGTGATGTCGAAAGGCGAAATCGCAATGCGAAAAGAATTTGAAAGATTACTGCCGGCCATGAAAGGGGGAGGTTATATTCCTTCAGTTGACCATCAGACGCCGCCAGATGTTTCTTTAAATAATTACTGTATTTATGTTTCATTGCTGCGGGAATATGTAAAAATAGCTTGCGAGTAATAATTATGACTTCTAAGGAAAGAGTCTTGTTAAGCATTAATCATTCACAACCTGACCGAGTGCCTTTGGGATGGGCTGGAATTAATTCAAATATTAAAAAAAAAATCAATAAATATTTAGGTTTAAATGGCAATGATGAGGATTATTTGCTTGAAGCACTTGATGTAGATTTGCGTGTTTTAGATTTGCCTTATGTTGGCCCAAAGATACATAAAGATATATCCGGACTAATAGTTGGTACCTTATGGGGATGGAGATGTAAATTTATAAAAAATGAATTTGGCAGCTACTTGGATTATTGTGATTTTCCACTGAAAAATGCTGACTTTGATGAGATAGAAGCGTGGCCGATGCCTCATCCTGATGATTTTGCTTATGATTGCTTGTTAGAACAATGCAAAAGATATAAGGACTATTGTATTGTATTTGGTAATCCTGGTTTGGCAGATATAATTAATAGCAGCGGTTTTCTATGTACCATGGAAAAAGTATTAATGGACCTGGCAGTAGGAGATAAAACTATTTTAAGATTAATAGATCGAAGGAATGAAATTAATCTGCAAATATTAGAAAACGTGCTAAAAATTTCGGGCAAAGATATTGATATAATCTGGATTGGTGAAGATTTAGGAACTCAAAATTCGGCTCTCATTAGCATATCATTTTTTAGAGAATTTATAAGACCCAGGCATCAAAAATTTATTGATCTCGCAAAGAAATATCGCAAGAAAGTGATGATACATAGTTGCGGTTCAAGCAGTTGGGCTTTTGAAGATTTTATAGACATGGGGATCGATATAATCGACACAATCCAGCCAGAGGCTAAAAGTATGTCGCCTGCCTATTTGAAGAATTTTTTTGGAGATAAGCTGAGTTTTCATGGGGCTATTTCAACGGCTGGGCCTTTATCTGATGGAACAGTTGATGATATTATCAAATGTGTTAACCAAACTCTTGACATAATGATGCCGAAGGGTGGGTATATAATGGCCCCGACACATATGATTCAAGATAATACTCCCCCTGAAAATATTTTAGCTATGTATAACGCGGCTAAGAAATTTGGCTCTTATATAAGGAAATAAATAACAAGCTTAAAAGGAGATTTTGTGGAAGACAGTTCTCAGTGTAATACGATGAAAAACGATTCCACCGCTAACACTAAACTTCGTGTCGGACAGAAAATTGCCTGGGGAACCGGAGCGATGGCAGATACTTTGATGGCTAACATCATAGGCGGGCTGGCACTGCCTATTTACAATATTGCGTTAGGAGTAAATCCGGTATTGATCGGCTATGCCTTGGGAATCCCTAGATTATGGGATGCGATCACAGACCCATTTATGGGCAACATATCCGATAACACTCATTGCAAGTTGGGCAGACGCAGACCTTACATTGCACTGGGAGCGATACTTAGTGGAATATTATTTGCTATTTTATGGATGCCACCAACCAAATTTAGCCAAACTGGGTTGTTTATATTTTTTCTTATTGTATCCATTCTTTACTTTACTGCTTACACAATCTATACAATTCCTCAGAATGCCCTCGGATTCGAGTTGAGTGCCGATTATAACGAGCGGACGAGGGTCATGGCTTATAGGTCATTTTTTGCAGGTGTAGGCGGGTTGCTTTTTCCGTGGGCATATAAGTTGTGTTTTCTTAAACAATTCGGCAGTAACGAAGTTGAAGGTGTGCGAATTGTTGGTATTATTTTTGGGATTCTAATAATAATAACAGGAATGGTGCCTGCTATTTTTTGCCGCGAGAACATACAAGTTCAGACTCAGGTAAAAATATCTCTGATGGAAGCATTTAAATACACGGTTAAAAACGGCACATTTTTGATTTTGGCGCTAGTGATATTTTTTATATTGTTGGGACTTTTTCTTGTTGCTCCCTTGGGTTCGTATATTAACATTTTTTATGTTTATGGCGGCGATAAAAGCTCTGCGGCAACTATCGGCGGAGTTGGCGGAACAATGTATGCAGGAATGTCAATCCTGATGATTCCGCTGGTAACATATCTCGGTACTCATTGGGGCAAGAAAAGTACGCTGCTTGCGGGACAGTCAATAGTTATTATTTCTTCTCTTTCGAGCTGGTTTCTCTATACCCCCAAGCATCCTTATCTGCAGCTTATAACGCTTGCAATGGTGGCACCGGGACTTTGCTGTATTTTTATTCTTACATCTTCCATGTTGGCCGATGTTTGTGATATTGATGAAGTAAATACTGGTCGCAGACGTGAAGGAATGTATGGAGCTGTTTTTTCATGGGTATTCAAGGGAGGCATTGCTGCTGTTATGGCACTTAGCGGCTATCTTGTTGGATGGTCGGGTTTTGATGTTAAATTAGAAGCAATGCAGAGACCTCAAACGATACTGAATATGCGTTTTATGTTCGCAGTCGTACCGGCTGCTTGCGTGGGTATTTCATTTTTGTTAACAATTTCTCTCCCACTTACAAAGAAGCAGGCAATGAAAGTCAGAGCTATTCTTGATGAGCGTAAAAAGATTTGAGCTATAAAGCTTTATGGAATTGGAGAGTCTATTACTGATAAATTATATAATTTGAATCGTAGACAGTTTCTCGAAAAAGCAGGTGTGACAATCGCAGGGACGATGTGTACTGGCATGGTGGCGAGACGTGATAAGAAAGTATATAATGGAGATTCGTCTAAACCAAAGTACCCAAATTTAGTTTTCGTATTTGCTGATCAATGGCGAGCACAAGCTACAGGATATGCTGGAGATTCAAATGCAATCACACCTAATCTCGAAAAACTTGCCAAAGAAAGTATAACTTTTACAAATGCAGTTTCGTGTTGTCCGGTATGTAGCCCCTATAGGGCCAGTCTCATGACCGGCCAATATCCACTAACTCATGGAGTTTTTCTCAATGATGTTCAACTTAATAGCCCTGCCATCACTATTGCCCAGGCTTACAATGCATCTGGTTATGACACAGCTTATATAGGCAAATGGCATCTAGATGGACATGGAAGAAATTCCTATGTACCTCTTGAAAGAAGGTTGAGTTTTAAATTCTGGAGAGGATTTGAATGTTGCCATAACTATAATGATTCTTTCTATTATGCAGACGAGCCTGTAAAGCTTAGATGGAACGGCTACGATGCGGTATCACAAACGCAAATGGCACAGCAGTATATAAAGGAGCATGTTGTCAAGGAAAACCCGTTTGCGCTGTTTTTGTCACTAGGGCCTCCTCATGACCCATATAATAGCGCACCTGAAAAATATAAAAGACTTTTTTCTGATTCTGAAAAATTACGATTGCGCCCAAATATCCCTTCTGAATTTTACGAAAAATCAAGGCATGATCTTTGTGGCTATTACTCGCATATTGCAGCCCTTGATGATTGTGTAGGAAGTTTGCTGGATACGCTTCGTGACTGTGGTATAGAAAAAAATACTATTTTCGTATTCACATCTGATCACGGAGATATGCTTTACTCTCAAGGGGTACAAAAGAAGCAACAACCATGGAATGAAGCTGTCTGTGTTCCATTTTTGCTGAGATATCCTGCCGTTATGGGATTAAGGAAAAAAAAGATTTCAACACCGTTTAATAGCCCGGATATAATGCCGACATTATTAGGATTATGCGGGGTAGGTATTCCCAAAACAGTCGAAGGCAATGATTTTTCATCTATTATTACCGGAGAGCGGAATCCGCCTGAAGGCATTGCGGCGCTTATAGCCTGTTATTCACCATTTGGTGAATGGCCTCGCGATCAGGGCGGTAAAGAATATCGTGGTATTCGTACAGAAAAATATACTTATGTCAAGGATATGCAAAGCCCCTGGCTGCTTTATGACAATGAGACCGATCCTTATCAGCAGAGCAATTTATGTAATAAATTGCAGTATAAGGAACTTCAAAAGAAACTTGAAAATATTCTCATACAGAAACTTCAAGAAACTAATGACGGTTTTCTGTCTGGCTATGACTATATAGAAAAGTGGGGTTATACTGTTGATGAAGCTGGCAATGTCCCTTATCTTTAGTGTGAAGAGGATTCAAAGCAATGTTACTTAAAGCAAAATGGATATGGAAGCAACAAGATGATTTATGTTATAATCAGACTATTGTTGCTAGAAAAAAGATAGAAGCAAAGGTGGTGAAAAAAGCATTTGTTAAGATAACTGCTGACAGTTATTATCGCTTATATATAAATGACCATTGGATTAATGATGGACCTCCTCGGAGTTGGCCTGAACATTTTCAATATGACACTATTGAAGTTACTGAATTTCTTAAAGCAGGTATCAATGAAATTAAAATCATTTCTCGTTATTATGGCGTTGGTGATTTTCATCGAGTATGCAAACAGGCAGGAATTCTCTTTCAAATGGATACAGCAGATGTTGATGGTAACAGGACCACAGTTATTTCCGATGAAACGTGGGATATTGCTGATGCTGGAGCATGGGTTTCTAATACGCCTAAAATTTCAATTCAGATGGAGCCATTTGAGTATTATGATGCTCGCTTGGAAGATAGTTTAAAATTTACTAAAGCCACTGTTTTATATGATGCTTATGGTGGGCCATGGAAAGATTTAAAGCCACGAGATGTTGCACTATTGAGCAAAAAGCCGGTTGCCTTTCAGTCTTTTATAGGCGCAAACATTGTCAGAAGTGATAGCATTAGTTACTGTCTGCCCGCGACGAGATTGGTGTTTCCCGGCCTTATAGAGGCGAACCTGAAAGTCTGCCCCGCATGCGGAATGGCGACTATTTTGAAAGTAGATAAGGAAAGTTGCTTTAATTTATACACTGAGGGATTGGTATTTGCGATTGATGGTCAATATAATCCAAAGGGTGATTACAAACTTAATGCCGGCGATCATTTGATATTGGCATTTGCAGAAGCGAACTACAGTCATATTAAAGAAAAGATTTTTCGGTTTGTGGATCCACCGAAATTTGAACTACAAAATCCTGTTGATAGAAATGAAGAAAATCCATGGTGTTTTATCCGCTTCAATAATTATGCGTTTTCAGCAGATGATATTATATGGGTTGATTTTTTAAAGGATGATAAAGAAATATTCCAGGGATTTAAAAAATACAAAAATCTAATTGAAAGTTTATTGAACGATGTTAACGATGAAAAAACATTTAATAAGTACCTCAAAGGTTATGCAGTAAGCCTTACCACTGAAAATATGTTTGCCCACGATACTTCATGGCGTTTTAAGGAACGCAGAGTTGTTTCAGATGTTGATGATAATGTGATGAATCCTGATGCACTACTTAATGACGGAACAGATTGTACTATTATAAATCCAAGTGCCGCAGGAGATATTGAACTTATGTATGATTTGGGTGAACAGAACTGTGGCTATTATAGTTTTGATTTGACTGCTGATGAAGGCGTTCAAATGAGCATAGATGGAATTGAATATATCAATCCGGATGGAAGGTTGCAGCACACAAGCGATAACAGTAACGGGTTGTGCTATATAACCAGAAATGGCGACAACAGTTATATTTCTTTGAAGCGTCGGTCAGGACGATATATATTTATTACGTTGAGAAAGCAGAAAAGCCCTGTTCATATAAGAAATATAAAATTGATAGCATCAACATACCCTATAGAAAGTAGAGGAAACTTTTTTTGTAGCGACCCGATGCTGAACAAGATTTGGGAGATATCTGCTCGTACTCTGAAACTTGGTATGGAAGACACATTTACTGATTGCTCACTGTATGAACAGACACTTTGGGTTGGTGATGCCAGAAATGAATCTTTATTTGCGTATGGGATTTTTGGGGCAACTGATATAACCAAAAGAAGTATACTTTTGGCTGCACAGTCATTGGATAGTTATCCAATGGTTGGTTGTCAAGTTCCTTCAAGTTGGAAGTGTATCATACCGGTTTGGAGTTTTTTGTGGGGAATTTCTGTCTGGGACTATTATTGGTACACAGGAGATAAAAAGTTTTTGAAAGAAATTTGGCCCTTCGTTATCAGAAATTTAAAAGGTGCAGAGGAGTATATCAATCAAGATGGATTATTTAGTGCTCCCTTCTGGAATTTATTTGATTGGGCTCCCATAGATCAGAGACAAAAGACAGTTCTGCATAATAGTATGTTTTTTGTTGGTGCAATAAATGCGGCCATACGCTGTAGCGAAATTGTGAGCAATTATGACGATAAGATCTGGTTGAAAAATATGAAAAACACATTGTGTCGTGGGATTAACAAATTGTGGGATTCAAATAGAAAGACGTACCCCGACAGCATGCACGATGATGGAATTTCAAGCGATTCTGTCAGCCAGCACACCAGCTTTCTATCAGTTCTCTATGATATTATCGAGGGTTCTAACAGAGGTGACGCTGTATCGAATATGATATCACCTCCGGCGGGGATGGTTCGTGTCGGTTCTCCGTTTGCCATAATGTATCTTTATGAGGCGATGGAGAAAGTGGGCTTAGAGCAAAAAATAATTGAATCTATTCGTGAAAATTATTTGCCGATGATAGAGGCGGGTGCGACAACCGTATGGGAGACATTTGCCGGTATGCGTCCGATGTCGGATGGGCCGAGTCGCAGCCACTGTCACGGCTGGTCAGCATCACCCCTTTACTTTTTTAGCCGAGTTATATTAGGGGTTAGATATGCCGCTGCAGGTGGAAAGGCGATTAAACTTAAGCCTAGTGTCATAGAGGGTTTGACATGGGCAAAAGGAACGGTTTTAACGCCCAATGGCCCAGTAGAAGTTGATTGGCAGCTTGAAAAAAATATTTTCAAATTTAATTGTGCATTGCCAAAAGGGACGAATGTGGAATTCGTTGAAAGTGAAAGTCTTAATCGAGTAAAAGTTGTGAAGAATATAAAAGGAATTAAATTATGAAGAATAAGATTAAAGTTCTGTTTGTTGTTATATCATATTTTCAATCTTTATTATTAGCCGTCGATATTGTAAAATCAAATGGCAGCGAAATTGCTGTGCGGCAGATAATTGAATCAACCAGGAGCATAACGTATTATAACGGTGAGATAAGTTGGGCGAATTTTGATTACAGCCGGTTTGAGTCAACTATTAAAGAGATGCAGGATATGGGTGCGAATACGATTTGGTTTGTGTTACCATGGATAGACTTTCAGGCACAAGCCTTGCCAGAGCCGCAGTGGAATGAAAAGGCAGTAGAAAACCTTAATAACGCTATTACAATAGTGCAAACGCAGGGTATGAGAGTAATGTTGCCTTTGTGTTATTTGGGAAAGGGTTGGAGTCCGAAGGGGATAGACCCTAATGTATGGACTGCCGATAAAGACATGTATCAGGCCTTCGGCTTGTATGCTAAGACGCTTATTACCAGATTGTTGCAAAATGGCAATGATAATATGAGTTTTTTGTTATATGGAGAGGGATGTTATCCAAGTTTTCATCGTACCAGAGAATACCAGATTACAGTAAAATCCTTTAGGAAATGGTGCCGTGACAACAATGATGATATTAACTTCTGGAATAGTCGTTGGGGCACATGCTACAAATGGGACAATTTATTGCCTTTCACTGGAAAAACAGCGAGCGATAAAGAAAACACCCAAAATTTGCTTGCTGACTATTGGAGATGGTCATCGAGTATAATTTGTGAAAGGCATGGCAGCCTTGCTCATGAAATAAGAGGTATAATCGGAAATAAGGCATTAATCGGTTATCATGATGATGCGATCATAGCCAAAGACTGGGGGGGCGGAGTTACTCCTATACCCAAGGATAATCCTTATCAGTTTTTGAGTTTTGCGCATTATTATACCTTGCATGAGTATGGCTCATTAGACAAGTTTGTATTGCAGACAAATGATGTAATTACTAAATTCAAAAAGTTATATCCTGAAATGCCGCTGGGAATTTTTGAGACCGGATTGTGTGAACAAGATTTTGACCGAAACAATCAGGCCAACGTTATTAGCGAAATTGCCCATATTGCTGAAAGAAAAGATGTTGGTATCAATATCTGGATGTGGCAGGACCACATAACTGGTGATAAGTGTCAGCAGACTTTTGGGCTTATTACACAAAATGGGAAAAAAAAACCTGCATATCTGATGCTTCATAAAATCTGGCAGAAGGGTAATAATTAAGGACGAACCATTATTGAAGACTGAAAAACGGCGATTATAGATGCTGCTTTATTGTAGCTTATGTGATACTTCCCTAATTTTAGGTGTTTTTGCCAGAAGCTGCCATGGCGATTTACTCCTATTGATTGGCTCGAAAAAAAATTGCATTTAGCAGAACAATTTAGTGAAGCATTACTATTGGGGATATTAGGAGAAATTAATAAAAGCAGAAAAAGATTCTTCTTCTTTAGTTATCTAACTATTGATTGGAAAGGGAACATATGCAAGCAGGCGATATTAAAAAATATATTCAAATATATAGTAAAGGTTTATTGGAGGATACATTATCTTTTTGGCTAAAGCATAGTATTGATGAAAAATACGGCGGATTTATATTTTCCTTAGACAGGGATGGTAGTATTCTTGATACCGATAAGCCTATGTGGATTCAGTCTCGCTTTGTATGGCTGCTTTCAACTTTATATAATACAGTAGAAAAAAAACAGCAGTGGCTTGATTTGGCGAAACATGGAATTGATTTTATTGAAAAATATGGTTTTGACAAAGACGGTCGAATGTTCTTCAGGGTTACTCAAGACGGCAAAGGTCTTATCAAGCGACGTTATTTATATTCAGAGTTTTTTGCTGTTCTCGGTTTTGCAGCTTATGCGCAAGCAGCAGGGGAAGAAAGTTATAAGGAAAAAGCGGTAGAGCTTTTCGAGATGATTCAAAAATATCTTAATACGCTGGGGCTTTTGTTACCTAAAGGTATACCGGGTGTGCGGGATATGAAAAATCTTGCCATTCCAATGATGATTATTTGTGTTTGTCAGCAGTTAAAGAATGTTGTTGAAAAGAATTATTGCGATAAACATATTGACAATGCCATAGCAGAAATTGAAAGCCACATAAACGACCAATATAGATGTGTACTCGAAAACGTCGGCCCAAACGGAGAATTTATAGATCACTTTGATGGTAGAATAGTTACGCCCGGACATGGCATTGAGGCTGCATGGTTTATTCTTCATGAAGCGCTCTGCAGAGACAGAAATTTGCATTTGATTAACCTTGGATGTAAGATGGTTGATTATTGCTGGCAAATAGGATGGGATAAAAAATATGGTGGAATACTTTATTTCAAAGATGCCAGAGGTTTGCCTGTAAGTGAATATTGGCACGATATGAAATTCTGGTGGCCGCAGAATGAGACCATTATCGCAACTTTGCTGGCATATTATCTTACTGGTGATGAAAAGTATGCCAACTGGCACAAAGTTGCACATGACTGGGCATACAGGCATTTTCCTGATAAAGAATTTGGCGAATGGTTTGGCTATTTGCATCGTGATGGAAGACTGTCTAACACGATTAAGGGCAATATGTGGAAAGGACCATTCCACTTGCCTAGAATGCAGTGGTATTGTTGGAAACTTTTGCAAAAAATGGAGATAAAAAAAAATGTGTAATGAGATATCTGAACCCTTGAATGTGGTAATTGTTTGCGCTCATCCGGACGATTGTGAATATGCTGCAGGAGGGACAACATTGCGGTATCGTGAATTGGGGCATAATGTGGTTTACATATCTATGACTAATGGCGACGCCGGACATCAGTCCATGAATCGTGAAGATATCAAAAAACGCCGATACGAAGAAACGCGAAATGTAGCTGAGTATCTGGGCATTGAATACCAAATTATGGATATTCACGACGGTGAGGTTTTACCGACACTTGAAAACCGCCAGATTCTTATTCGTGTATTGAGAAAGTATCGACCTGATATTATTATAACCCATCCCGCAGATGATTATCACCCTGATCACCGCTATACCAGCCGGTTGGTTATGGATACAGCCTACATGCTTAAAGTGCCATTAATTGTTCCTGATGCTCCTGTATGTGAAAAGAATGTTGTATATTGTCACATAAGTTACAAACCGGAAAGCGGTATACCTTCCGTTATTGTTCCGATGGATAAATATATGAATGGCAAAGCGTATGCCTTTCATCTAAATACTTCGCAGGTCTATGAATGGCTTCCGTGGGTGGAAAATATTAAATTTAATATTTTGCCTTATGATGAACAAGGCAGGCTGGAATTTTTAAAACAACAGTGGATGGGCAAATGGTCCATGGCCGCAGAAAATTATCGAGAAATTATGAAAAAATGCTCAAATGCAAAAATGTCCGGTTCTACTAATTGCATAGAGGCTTATACAATTTCGCCATTAGGATTGGACATTACGAATGAAACATTTTCAAAATATTTTCCGTTTGATGATGTGATTTTTAAGGATTCTGTGTGAAAAATTGGTGCTTTATGATATTATGGCAACTGTAGTTATTGAGCAGGTCTATTATGAATAAGATGTTTAAAGTGCTATTGCTGATTGAAACATCAGAAATGTACGGCCAAAGATTATTGCGTGGAATTGTTAAATATTCTCAATTTTATGGCCCTTGGACATTCTATACCGAAATACCATTATATCGGCGAACACGCAACGAAACAAAAATGTCTGCCCTGCAAATGGGCTGCAATGGAGTTATTACCTATCTGCCTAATAGTAAAATTCATGTTAAAGATGTTATTGGCAATTTGCCGGCGGTAGTGTTTCATGGTACTGTAGAAATTCCAACATTGGATTCATCCGTTGGTGTTATAAGCGATTTTGAAAAAACGGGGTGTATGGGAGCGGAATATTTACTCCGCCGTGGTTTTAAAAATTTTGCATACTGCGGGTTTAAACGAATGTATTGGTCTGACGCACGTGGCGAAAGTTTTGTCAGAGAAATTAAGAAAGCCGGATTTGCTACACATTGTTATTTTTATATTCCATTTGCAAATAAAGATAAGAGCAATGTCTGTTTAGCGGATTGGTTAAAATCGTTGCCCAAGCCAATTGGGTTGATGGCGTGTAATGATGATGTTGGACAGCAGGTAATCAATATTTGTCAAATAGAAAACATTTTTGTGCCGGATGAAATCGCGGTTCTTGGTGTTGATGATGACGATTTAATTTGCGGTTTGACAAATCCGCCCATGTCCAGCGTTTCACTTGGTGCAGAGAAAGCAGGTTATGAAGCAGCCGAAGTTTTAGATAAACTTATGCTTAGAAAAAAAATTGGGGAACACATAATTTTTATTAAACCGACTCATATTGTCAGCCGTCAATCAACGGAAATATTAGCGGTAGAAGATCAGGTTGTAGCAGAGGCCCTGCGGTTTATACGCCTTAATTCAGAAAAAATGATTCAGGTTCTTGATGTTGTTAATTACATAGGGGTGTCACGCACAACCTTATCTGAACGATTTTTAAAAAATATGGGTCATTCTATTCATGATGAGATTAAGCACGTCAGAAATAACAGAATTGCGAATTATCTAATTGATACAAACATGTCTATCTCAGATATAGCCATTAAGATGGGATATACCGATGTTGGTCATATCTCCAGATATTTTAAATCTTATGAAGGTGTTAGCCCACAGACATATCGCGAAAAATATAAGTTATAATTGTGCATCTGTAAATGGCGAAGCAAAAGTGCGGCACTTCCTATAAAATTCTGTGAAGATGTATCATTTTCGCTGCTGCAGTGGAATTGATGATATTTTCGTAAGCGCCTTTGTCGCTGCCAAAAAAACCAATTTTTCTGTTATTATAAACCTTGCGTAAAGGAATCATACGTACTCATGGAATAGCATTCGGGAAAAATGTTTTTTTTACCGAAGCAATCCCCATGGACTGAACATAAAATACAGGGTCAGGGTCATCAGCACTATGATCACTCCTGCCGTCATCGCTGCTATGGAAGAATGAAGCTCGATTTTGGTATTCAATTTAAACTCGACCGGTTTGGTCAACGGCTTACCTAATGTTACAATTAGCATAAGAATCAGACACAATCCGAAACAGATAGCCATGCGGTTCAGGAATTGAACTTGAGGAACCGTAACCTTTAGTGCGCAATAAGAGACAATGCTTGTTAATAAGCCAAGAACACCTGAAAACCGCGGAGCTTTATGAACCAGCAGCCCAAATACAAAGACCGCCAGAATACCCGGAGAAATGAAGCCCTGGCTTTCCTGAATAATCGTAAAGATACTGTTGCTGATTTTCGGATTGCCCAGCATCGGAGCCAGGCCGATCGCAATAACCGTGAATATCGTCACACAAAGACGTCCCAGCTTGACCGTTGCTTCCGGCGAGGCTTGCGGCGATAAGTATTTTTTGAAAATATCCATAGAAAATATCGTCGAAGCGGCATTCAGCATTGCCGCCAATGAACTTATTACTGCTCCGAGTAATGCCGCCAGCACAAAACCAACAATTCCAACCCCCTGTGGTAGTACACGCCCCAACAACTGCGCCAGCGCCGTGTCATACTTGTAAGCGATAAATTTCTCTGTGGTGACCGCCGCACCGACCGCTTTTGCGGCTTCTTCTGTTTTGGAATTATACACATCAAGCTCCGCAGCAAGAGCTGGAAAGGCACTTTTCCATCCCTTGTCTTCGGAAATAAAGACGGTATATGGGGAAACGGATAATTCCTTGTATTTTTGCCGGCCAATCGGCAGAACATAGGTGTTGCCTGCTTTGGCAGCATTCTTGGCGTTTTCATCCGCATACACAGCAATTACGAATTTACCTGAAGGCCAGGAGGCAATTTGCTCTTCCGTCGGCGACCGGTTCACCTGCACTAACTGGGTCGACGGATTAGCCATCGCATATTTGGCAATAATCGGGGCATTATCTGAAACGGCATCTTTCTGCATGTTTCCGGAAAACAGGTTAAATGCGATAATGCCAGGAATAACGATCACAAATGGAATCAGCAGTTTCATAAACGCCGCAAACACAATGCCTTTTTGACCCTGAGCCAGTGAGGCCGAGCCTAATGTTCGCTGGGTAATATATTGATTCAGACCCCAGTAATAGAAATTCGGTATCCATAATCCCAGCAGCAGTGCCGTCCACGGCAGGATGGAATCGTTGGCCGGCAGGAACATATTCATACGCACTTTGTTCAACTCCCAGAACCGCTCGACGGAGCCGGTTCCTATGGCTAACGTTTTAATGGCAATAGCACCGGTTTTGACATCGGTCACCTGGGATGCCACTGTTGCGTTACCCAGTTTGTCAAAGGCGAAAAACATAATAATCGCCCCGCCTAATATAAGGGCACTGCCCTGAATTAAATCCGCCCAGGCACAGGCCTTTAAGCCGCCGGCAAATACATAAACACCTGCAATCAGACCGATGACTAGGGCGCCAATTTGCAAGTTGACGGTATAGCCCATCTGTGCTGCCAGCGATTTTATCGTTAAGGCTCCGGAATAAGTGACCGACCCAAGCAGCAACATATAAATCCCCAGCGTTGAGACCGCCATAATCAGGCGTGCCCACTGGTTGTAGCGGTACTCTAAAAACTCCGGCATGGTGTAAATGCCGGCTTTAAGGAAATAGGGTAAAAAGCAGAATGCCACAACCACCAACGTAATGGCCGCCATCCATTCATAGCTGGCAATGGCAAGGCCGACATGACTGGCGGCATTGCCGCTCATGCCAACGAATTGTTCTGTGGAAATATTCGCAGCAACCAGCGAAAAGCCGATCAGCCACCATTTCAGCCCTCGTCCGGCCAAAAAGTAATCTTCGCCGGATTTTTCATGGCGGCTTTTGAGCATCCCCAAGCTGATAACACTAATTACGAAGGCCACAAAAACGATGATATCCCATAAACAGAAAACCATTTTTATATTCCTTTAATAAATTTACAAAAAAATTACTCAATCAACCATGCATATCACATCAGTTCAACCCTCGAATCCCACTCTGAAAGCACTAAGACAATTTTCTATAATAATACGACAAAGAAACTTGTACAGGATGATATCAGTATAATTGGTTTTACAGAATAAAGGCAAAACAGGCCGATGATTTACCGAGAACGATATCGTCTTTGTATTATAAGAACTCTAACAAAATGAGAAATTAGTTAAATGATTCCAACATATTTTAATATAGCCGATAGCCAAAAATGTCTCATGAATCTCAGAGCGTTTTTCATAACGGATTTTAAGTCGTCGATTCTGGTGCAGCCACGAGATACTACACTCAACAACCCAACGATATATTCCAGAACACTGCCATTTTCTGTTCGACTTTGGTTGGCTTGTTGCAGTTTGTTCAACAGGGTGTGGGGTATCTTGTCCCATATACCGGCTTTTTGCCACTCATGTAGTCTTCTCCATCAGATCATTCCACACCCAATCATTGTTTTGAGAATGAATAAAATTTCGGTTAGAGCATCTCTGTTGGTGACTGGTTTTCGGCCAGGGTATCCGAATGTTCGTTTCCTCTTTGGCAGTATTGGCTCTATAATTTCCCATAATCTGCCATCAAGTGTGGGTTTTGCCATGAGTAACCTCCATGTCTTTGGGACACTCATGTTATCGGTTATAAATTTAATTTTCTTTCATTTTGTTAGAGGCTCTAAGTTACCGCCGGCAAGTTTTTTCGCCAGCAATAAAAGGACTCCTCCACAGAACTGCCGAACCGATAGTCCACTTGCCTGCCATGTCTCAAAGGCCATACGCCAGAACTGTTGCTGATCGCCATTAATTTCATTTGCTTTACTCCTGATTTTATCTCCAATTAGATCATAAGCACATTTTCTTGAGACTCGACAAGATACACTTGGCCAGAAGGATATTGGTGGATCATGTGATTGACTAAATAACCGCCGAGTTTTGCTAAACATTTTTCAATAGTATGCGATTCATCGTTTACAGGAACAAGATAATCGAGTAGCTCAAAGCAGGTGTGATGGAAGATGGCAAGCCACTCAGTCATAATAATGTGGGCAAATATTAATTTTTGAAAGAGCATTAATGCAATATGTTGATCCAATCCAACTTTGCCCTCAATGGGCAACACACCCTTTTAAACGCGGCTTTTTGCATTTCTAAACTACTTTTACACCTTTTGAAAAAATATTCTATCTCGGTATTTTTCTAACTAGCGGCAGCGTACTCACAAAAGCCATGGTAATATTGTTGCTATACGCACATATGTATCTTTCAGGTATTGACTTCCTCTTTTTGGTAAAATTCGCATGGTTGGTACGGAAAAAGTTTCACGCCATAATTGCCATGCTGCCAGTCCGTTTCATTGCCACAGAACTGCTTATTTACGTCATCGAGTATTTGACCGCTTTAACGACCGCAGCGGGGCCTCCTCTGCTACTAGCAAAACTCCACCGCAAGTATTCCAAAGTATCTGCACGAACTTGCTTACGGGAGGAAATCTGCCCCCTCCTTTTTCCGCTAAGCTGAACTTGCCTGTGCTTAAAGATCACCGAGGTAGCCCCTTTGCCCTTCTGCTTGGGTAATTTAATTGCAGGCGGCACATTATTAATTTTTGAAAGTTTCCGCATTCCAATAAATTTTACCAAAACTGTCCAAAACCAGGTTAAGGGAGAACAGAAATTTCAATTGGCCAGCCGACAATTCCTCCCTGCCCTCCGTTGTCAGTCACATCCACAATTATACAATTGTTTTCACCTTTACGAACTAAGCTGGCCGGTATCCTATAAAGACGTTCATTGCCAACACCTTTTGTTTCTCCAACTTTGACGCCATTAAAATATGTTATATCATCATCTGCAATTTTATGTAACCTTAGCATCAAGTCATGCCCTTCCCAATCATAGGGAACAAGCACATGTTTTCTGAACCACATCCTTCCATCATAATCTTTATACTTTTCCTGAACGAACCACCAATAACTAAACTCTTCGATACGCTCCCAAAAACCTGGCAATTCGACGAAATGTCCGCGTTCGGTCGTATGTTTATCGATAAATTCAGTGTCGAGGTGCTCGTTTTCGGTAGGCTGAGCCATCATCCAAAGTCCACGAAGGTCAATGGTATCAGAAATATCGACAACAAACTTAGACTTTACTTCTTCACTGTTATTAGCTAAAACAGTAACAGGAATAACATATTTACCATAGTCTAAATTTGTTCTGCATTCAAAGATTGCTATAGTTTTAGTAACAGAAGATGGCAAACATACTATTGATTTATCATGTTTCTTTAAGATTAATCCTTCCGGAACATTCCATTTTATCTTTAAATTAGATTTTTTTTTGGTATTATTTTTAAGTTTCAATTCAGCAAGTATTTGCTTCCCCGGATACATTGGTCGTACTGTGTGAAGCCTGGAAGGCTCGAATTCAATTTCATGTCCGGGTCTTATATCCAACCTTGATAATGATCCAATATTAACTACTTCATTATTATTATTCTTAAGTACGACCACAAAGTCCAGCCCGGATAGAGCGTAATCTTTAGAGTCTTCTGCACTTATTTCAAAAATATATTTCTGTTTATCTTTTTGGAATTTACAATTGTCATTAAATCCCTCAGATATTTTAGTCTTGGTCAACAGAGAAGGCTTCAGATCCGAAGATTTTACATTAATATTCAATATGGCCTTCTTGCCTGAAACAACATAATCTGGGCAATCAACTTCGATTAATTTATCGTCAGACATTACAACTTTTATAGAATGGCGTCCTTTGATATGCGACGGTATAAAGTTAATTGCTGGTTTTCCATCAAGCAAAAAAGATTTTATATTGCACCCACTTCCAATTACTTCAATATCAAATACTGCGTCTCTATAATGAATATTGTTTAAGGAAACACCGGATGAAAATTTTGCGGGGACAGATGGATGAACCCATAAACCTGTTGGGAAAAACCTAAACCCAAATAAACCTTTCATAATTGCCCCAGCATAGCCAGCCGCACTCCAAAGTTGGTAGTCTTTACCGGCACTGAGTCCATCAGGCAAAATCATATATTCTTTAAAAGTAAGTTTTAAGGCGGCTGACTGCGCAAGAACACAAAGACCTTTCATCAATCTCTCTTCATTACCCATTCTGGCATTAGTAATAGACCAAAGTCCCTCAACAAAATGCCATACCGTTGAATCATGGAATGGCCAACGATTTCCATAATATGGGTAGATAGTGGGAATGCCCCATTCGGTATCCGGAGCAGTGTTTAGCAGTTTTTCAATTTTTTCTTTTGAGGCAACACCAAATAAAATCGGAAGAATTTGACCTAAGGCAGATGCTCTTTCGGTGGCTCTTTCGCTACCTCCGATTAAAAGCTGGCTGTACCAATTACGTGATTCGATCCACAGCTTTTCATTAATATTATCTTTAAGCAAATATGCTCTTCTTAAATATTTCTCCTGTTCTTTTTTTGGTTTTTTCAGAACAGCGGCCATCTCGGCCATAACTTTATTAGCTTCATAGTGTATGGCGTTAGTACATGTTGACATAAGACTTGCATGCCCAGTTATTCTATCTGGATAACCGTTAGGGCCGTCATTAAACGTTGCCCCACCACCATAAAGATTTTTTTCTGTATCAAATAACTTGTCTGTAGCCAGTTGAATACTTCTGTCCATATCATCATAATGAAGTTTAAGAAAATCTATATCACCAGTAACTTTAACATATTCCCATACTGCCGGTATCAAAATAACAAAATCGCTCATTTCATAGGTAATGCCAAAATACACATCATGTATTTGTTCAGGATCAATAGTACCTCCGGTATGGATATTATATTCAAGGGAGTCTTTTGTTAACTTGGGAAACAATATAGAGCTCGAAAGAATAGCTACATAACCAGTATCTCTAACCCATGGCGGACGGCCTGCGCTCGCATTTAAAACTCCTGTCTGTGGGTCAATATTTTTAATATAATCATCTATAGCCATCCTAAAAACAGCATTAAAAATTGGATACTCCGATTTAAACTCGGGCATATCAGACAAATCATTCATAGGAGTCCATGTCACATTTTCTGGCCCTTTATCTGTACCATTTGAAATAATTTTCTCATCAACTACTGTCGCCATTAGAGAACCCCTGACTACTGAATCGGGATAAATTACAAAAGAATCTGATTTATAAACAGTCTGTCGATCGTCTACTCCCTTAACATCTGTAACATAGACAAAAATGACACATAAGAATAATAAATTCTTCATTAGAACTCCTTTTGAACTTTATTAACAATATTTGCTCTTACCATCTTGAACCTAGTATTTTTTAATAATTTTTTTTTGCGTCCATGCTGTACGAGATTACATTTTTTATCAGGTATACCACAATTTCTCTGTGGACTATCTGATTTTTTCTTTCTACTTGAAACATCCTTATGTCCGGATAATTTGTAGCAGAAACTCCATCCTGTGCATTCCTGTGCATTTAATAACGCTGCCAAGGGGGAGTGCCCTTCAAAAGCATTTCTATTTTAACTGAGCAGAAGCAAAGCCAAATGCCTCCGAAGAATGTTTTCTATATTAATTATATTTCTTACTTTTATAGTAAGCTTGTCTATCTGTGCGAATTGTCACCTTCCACTTACCGTATTTATCTGCTTTCGTTGAAACTTCCATAAAACACCAACTACCTTTAACTTTTTCACTAAGTTTTTAGTCTATCACCATATAGCAATATTAGTTTTTTGTTGCAACACCATATTGTCAAAAAAATTTAGGGCATCTAGCATTTGCATGCAGTTTATGGTCAGAACAAATAAAATCAAAGTTATAAGTTTGTGCATAAAACACCTTAACAATTTTAATTTTCAATAAGTATAATTGATTTTGGGCAAATGACATATATTACCTTTTATTCAACTGCTGACACGGAGATTTTTCGCCTTCTGGCTTAAAACAAAGTTCAGATTATAACAGTTGCTCCCCACAAACTATACGCCATAATTATCAATAAAACCGCCATTTTAACCAAAAATCAAGGGTTTGCTTCTCCTTATATTTGAACTGCTGACACTTGTGTTTTCAATGGCAAATTGAAAAGACTATAATTTTGACTACTTAGATCTTCTAAAAAAAATAAAAGAGTATCAACGTTTATAGCAGATAACATGAGTAAACAGATATTTGTTACAAAAAAGGAGCGGGCCATGGTAGATGAAATGCTAAAAACTTGGATAAGCAAACGATTCAATAGTTTTATATGTCGTAGGTTGTATAATATAAAACTTGTTTTTATCCAATCTCTGCAGCGCCGATAATGAGGTTGCACCATGCGCTGCAGCATACAGCTGCGAGGCGTCGCAAGGTCTCGCAATTGAAATTTTCGAAGTCGGATTTAAGCCTTTATTTTGCGAAGGGTTGCGAGAGTATGCGACGGGATGCGAGGGTATGCAAGTGATACCCAATCATCGATACAAGACTCGGATCAAGGACTCGGATTAGTCATATATAACTATCTGAAAACAAAGAGGTTATAATTTTAGCCAATTTGTA
>Ga0154577_1212_pt2 | contig 35390 bp, 34 predicted proteins | sample RifGroF2_FD_116006 | JGI IMG/M metagenome (GOLD analysis project Ga0154577, IMG submission 116006) | Planctomycetes bacterium GWF2_42_9
TTTTTTACAAGATGTGAATGAAATGAATAAAATAAAGCATAATTTTTTGAGAACAAGTCCGCCAAAAGAAAGTGAAATTATGTGGGTTTTTATGTCGCCCAATAGAGAACTTCAAAAAATTGGCTTAGCTGCTATGTCCTTACGACCGATAGAAACGGAAAGAATACAAAGAACGTTAATTGAATTTCTACAAGACCCAAATTTCTATTTTAAAGAATATGCTTTTCTTTCTCTAAACAAATTTAAAGAAAATCCTGCTGATAAGAATGATGCTGTACGAAAGAGGTTGTTGGAAATAATTAAAAACGAAGAAGGAAAAGGAAAAGGAAAAGGAAATATATCATTTCGTGAGTTTTTGTTACTTGCTAAGTTTCCATCTCAAGAGACTGCTTTATTTTTACAAGATCAATTAATGAAGGAAGGACAAGAGAATAAAATATACAGAATTGCTGCTTTTTCGGCATTGAAAAAAATGGGCGAACCGTATTTTACCAAAGTCCTGGAATATGTCAAAAATCATAGTACTCCTGAGATGAAGAAAGAACTTTTGGAAAGAGAAAATACATGGCTTGATACTTCATTTTAAAATAGAATAATAACCATTTTATATAAGGACATAATAACCAAAAACTCATTTGATGTTAAGTTTATGCTTGTAAAAGCATTGTGGCTAAAATTTAAGGAAATTTCAATTCGAAAAACAAAACAAAAGAAAACTCGCAGTACTCAATGATTGGTCACATCAAAGTCAGGTCCATTATCTCAACTTCTTTTTTCCACAAGTAGTCTACTCTTTTGCCATCCATATGCTGTGACACTTTCTTGTCCAGAATACATTTTACTTCTTGGTTGCGCGAGTATATACTCGCAATCAATGCAATTCGGTGCAATGTGGTGCAATAAATGCAATGATTTTTAGAAATAACTTGCAATTTGTCGTCAATTGTAGCTCATTGTCGTTCAATGAGTTACGACAAAATGCGAAAAAATTGGAATTTGAAATGGGAATTGCCTTACAAGCAGGATGTCACAGGTTCAAGTCCTGTACTGCCCATTGTTCCCGGAATTTTGCACTTCAAGAAGCCCACAGATTTCGCATTACCCAATTATTTTAGTAAAAATTAACTTTGGGTCGTTTGGTGCATAAAAATCAGCTACGTAGGCTGCCTGAATATATCCATTTTTGATGTAAAATTGCTGCGTGGACACGTATTTTTGCGAGCCCGAAGTCTCGATTACCGATAATCGGCCATTTTGGGTTTTGATCTGTTTTTCCGCAAATGCCAATAATTGGCTGCCGATATGCTGTTTTTGCAAGTCTGGGTCTACCGCAATCCAATAAATATCGAATGTGCCTAGCGTGCAGGGCGTTGCGCCGAAACATATCCACCCGACGGCCTTGCCGTTAATATCCGCTACGTAAGATTGGTATGTGCAGCCGGGCTTTTGCAGGACAGCGTCTTCAAAAACTTCTTTGGCGATGTCGATTTCCACCGGCCGGAAGAAATCCGTCCGCACGATAACATCCATTATGGTTTGCTGATCGCGGGCGACTGCTTTACGTATATTTACGTTCATTTTGAATATCCTTTTAGTCGAATCTCGGCGTTTTCGATTACCGCGAACACAAAAAGTTCATACGGGATACCCGCCGCCTCAAGAGCCGCTGCAAAACCTGCGTCCGCGGAAATATCCGGATTTGGATTAACTTCGATAACGTAAGGTTTATCTTTTTCATCGAGCCGAAAATCGACACGGATATAATCCTGACAACCTAAAGTCTGCCAGGCGGAAATCGCAAATTTTTCAATTTCGCCGCTCAATTTTATATTCAGATCTGCCGGAATTTTCCGAGGCGTATTATTGTATGCGAAAGAATCCTTTTGCCATTTTGCGTTGTAATCAACAATTCTCGGCAAATCTTTTGGAAACGCGGAAAAATCAATTTCAGCAATCGGCAGGACATCAACTTTTCCATTTCTTTCGAGTATGGATACATTCAATTCCCTTGTAGCGATAAACTGTTCGACGATCACCGGCTGCTCAAATCTTTTTTGTAATTGCTGCACGATTGCTCTTGCTTTTTCTCTTTCAGCCGGCATTTCGACAACACAATCACACGTTATGCCTTCGCTCGCGTCCGAAAGTGCGGGCTTGATAATGTATTTTCCTTTTTTAAGCATATTCGGATTGAATCTTTCGTTTGCCTGGAAAACCGCACCAGTAGGGCAGGGAATATTGTTTGCGGCAAAAATCGCTTTAGCTTGTGATTTATTTTGAGCGGTTATAAGAGCACCTGTTTTGCTTCCGGTAGCACTTTTGCCGAATGCCTGGCAAATAATGGGTACAAAACAAGCATGCTGAATATCGCCTAAAAACTCCTCGACAAGATTAAAGATGATTTTTTCTTTTCTATCACCAAGAATATTCATCAGATGTGCTAAATTTTCAATCGCCAGAACAGAAGATTTAATGCCCAGCTTTTTGCACGATTGTTCTACAATTTCGACCTGCTCCATCACGCCCGCTCTGCTTTGGTACAGAGGATCATTGACATCGCCGAAAGTATTGTGCAGAATTAAAACATTATCCATTCTTTGCTCTTTTAAAAGCGTTATCAAGAATCGTGCCGATCAATTTTTCGTAGCTCATACCTTCCTGCGTTGCAATCATCGGCAAATCAGAATGAGTTGGATGCAGACCCGGTAGGGGATTGACCTCTATAAAGCAGGCCTTACCCTGTTTGTCGCATCGAATGTCGACCCTGGCGGTATCTCGGCACTGCAAAATCTTATAACATTCAAGAGCCAAAGTTTCAACTTCCTTCTTCAAAGCTGGCGAATCCTTCACAGGATGATAAATAATCCGCGATTCGCATTCTTCCTTGTTCAGATACGAATAGATAGCAGGCTCATCTTTGCTTGCCATTTCGATTTCCATCGTTCCCAGGACATACGCGTCCGCGCCGTTACCCAGAATAGCTGTGGTAAATTCCCGACCCGGAAGATATTCCTCAATCAACACCGGTTGGCGATATTCTTTGAGCAACTGCATACAAATTTTCTTCAACTGCTTTAAATCGTTAATATGCGAATTGCCGTCTATTCCTTTTCCTGTTCCTTCCGCAAGCGGCTTGGCGAATAACGGGTAATTCAGTTTAATATTCTTTAAATCTTTTTCGTTCTCAATCACGGCAAATGCCGCCGTCGCAAGGCCTGCCTGTGCCACTAGCTGTTTTGCGATACCCTTATCGAGTGTTGTCGCGCAAACAAGGGGATCAGAAAAAGTATATGGTATCTGATACAATTCAAGCATAGCGGGAACATAAGATTCTCTGCATCTGCCGCCGATACTTTCAGCGATATTGAAAACCATATCCCACCTTTTGCCCGCAGCGAGCATTTGGCAAAGCGCTTTGCCGTTACCTATTCGTTCGACATTATAACCAAGCGATTCGATCGTTTTAGCGATAGCGTCAATCGTGCCTTCAGAATCGAACTCGGCGACATCCTGTTCGGAGTATCCCTCGGCAAGATAATCTTTGCGTAAATCATAAACGAAACCTATCTGCTTTTTGTGCCCCATATATTATGGCTCGAACAGATAAGCTGTTTTGCTCACGACAGCTCTTTGATGATTCTTCAATTTATGATTCTTTGCGTGCGAAACAGGTCTGCTGCCGCTTGCCAGTTCCCAAACGCCGGTATTTTCAGCAGGCTGTGAATTTACAGGCATCTGCTGGATGCAAGGTTCAGGATAATTCACAAGCAGCCCCTGATAATTCCGCAAAACGGTATGCGAAGGACTCATTGATACGATGTAATTTGGAAGTATCGGGATTTTGCCGCCGCCATAAGGTGCATCGACGACAAATGACGGTATCGCGATGCCGCTTACTCTGCCGCGGAGATATTCCATAATTTCAACGCCTTTTCGGATCGATGTGCGGAAATGCTCAACGCCCCGTACAAGGTCGCACTGGTAAAGATAATAAGGCCGAACGCGCATCTGAATCAGACCTTTGCAAAGCTGCTCGATTATTCTGGCGTCATCATTAACGCCCGCCAGCAGCACTGTCTGATTGCCAAGCGGAATACCAGCATCGGCAAGTTTTGCGCAAGCCTGCTTTGCCTGCGGTGTTATTTCGTTTGGATGGTTAAAATGCGTATTTATCCACAACGGATGATACTTTTTCAGCATATTAACCAGATTGTCCGTAACTCTCATCGGCATAACCACCGGCACGCGTGTCCCGATTCGGATTACCTGAACCGTTGGAACGCTCCGAAGTGCTGAAAGTACCATTTCGATGGATTCATCGCTCATCGTTAGCGGATCGCCGCCAGATACGATTACATCGCTTACTTCAGGGTGAGCGTTAAGATATTCGGTTACCTGTCTTAGTCTCGGCTGTGTTATGCAGCTTTCGCGAGAGCCTGCAATTCTTTTACGCGTACAATGCCTGCAATACATCGAGCACATTGTTGTTGCGATAAGCAAAACCCTGTCGCGGTAGCGGTGCACCATACCCGGCACAGGCATATCCTCATCTTCCGATAGCGGATCATCGCAAAGGAACAGCGGATCAACAAGTTCACGAGGCTGAGGAACTGCCATCGCAAAGATCGGGTCTGAAATATCAGCCTTGCGGATCAGCGAAGCGTAATAGGGCGTAATCGCCATTGGGAATTTTTGAATAACACCGTCAATGTGCGGAAATTTCAAACCAGGCAAATATTCCGCCAGTTGCTGCGCAGACTTCAACCTGTTTCTTATCTGCCATTTCCAATCGTTAAAATTGGGAGTCCCAGCAGCGTTATTCAAAGCGTTAAAATTAGGTGTGTCAGAGGCAGGCAAGTGCCTACCCGGAGGTTCATCTTCCTGATTATCCGCCGAATCCATCGGCGAATCTGCATCATTAAGCATATCTTCTTTCTGTAAAACCCGTTGTATAGAAAAGGACGACTTAAACACTAAGCCGTCCCTAAAAGTTTTATGATGCTATTTCAATACCCTGATTATCGGCGTTGTCAATAGTTTTTTGCATTTTTTTTGATAAATCCCCACTTTTTTTGTTTTTCACGGCACATCGATACTTAAAAGTACAGTCTTTATTCTTATAAGAGAACTAGCTTTTTAACTGATTTTAAATTTTTGCATAAAGTTGTCTAATTCATAAAATTTTTTTAGAAAGGAAAAATCATGGGATTCAATCCATTAAAAGAAAAGGGGATTCCGCTGGAAAATCAGGTTCAAAGCTGGCAGCAGATCAATCCGCAACCGTACGATAAAAATGAAATACATCCTTATACCAGAACTCGTATAATCCTTATGAATGGTATCGAAGTGGAAGGTGCGATTTTCAAACATCAATTCGCCAGGCACTGCAGCGATCCCGAAATTAACAGGCAGATCGCGATTACACGTGCCTTGGAACAGCAGCAGCAGAAAGTAATTAATTGGCTTTCACCCGCCGATGAATCAGCTATCGAGATTACAATCGGCTATGAACAGGTCGCGGTCGATCTTACCGCATGGCTTGCCCGTACTGAAAAAGACAAAACCGTCAAAGATGCCCTCGACTTTGCCTTGTTGGAAGATTTCGACCATCTTTACAGGTTTGCAAATCTTTTGGAATTAGAGGAAAACAAACAGGCAGAAAAAAGTGTTCGTGATTTAACGGAAATTATGCCCGGCAGACCTACCATCAGCGAACATCGCCATCCGTATGATAACATAAGAAAGCCGGTAGATTTTCAAACCGCCGACATTTTAACCAAGCTGCATATCCTAACTATTGTATCAGGCGAACAGCAAACAATGAATTTCTATATGAATGTCGGCAACCGGGCAAAAACTATGATTGGCAGAGGTCTTTATCAGGAAATAGCTCAAGTTGAGGAAGAGCACGTTTCGCACTACGAATCTCTCGCCGACCCGACTTCGACGTGGTTCGAAATGCTTGTGCTGCACGAATATAACGAATGCTATATGTATTATTCCTGCCTTGAATCAGAAGTTGATGAAAGGATGAAAAAGATTTGGCAGCATCACCTCGAAGAAGAAATAGGCCATCTGCACGCAGCTTTGGATTTAGCGAAGAAATTTGAAGGTATGGATGCTTCGGATATGATGCTTCCCGACCAGTTTCCTGAATTGACGGTATTCAAGTCGAATATCGATTATGTTCGTGATATTTTGAAAAACCAGATCGATCTAAATTGCGATGGATTCGATTATGTCGAAACCGACAGGTTGAGCAGGGATCACAGATTCCATCAGCATCAGGAAATCGTCAACGCAGGCATTGTTCCCAGCCAGGAAGTTGTTCAGGAACATATTGAGAGCAAAGGTATGGATTATCGGCTCGAGATGGAAGGCGAACATCCAGTTGAAAGATTACGAGAAAGACAGGTGGTTTTAGTTTAATTAATCCAACGTTTAAATATGAAAAGGCAGTTTCATAATGGAGCTGCCTTTTTTTACTTACTTAATTTACGGCGGCCTTGATATGATTCAATAAAATTGTAAGTGCAGGCTTGAGCATCTCACCGTGATTATGCCCCTGGATTTCGTATAGTTCAGTTTTTGTATGCCCGGCGACTTTCATCATACGCATCATGTACGCGTTTTCTTCATACCTTCCGAGCAGTTCCATATTTCTGTCGCCTGTGATCAAAATCAGAGCGGGGGCATCTGCACGTACATAATAGAGCGGCGCAAACTGGTCGATAATCGGCTGTTTGTCGGAAATTTTTCTTTCTTCACGAATAACCATGTGCGTTATCATCTGGCCGCTGCACGGAATAATGCCCGCGATTTTGTCGGCATCGATGTTGTATTTCGCAAGCCGGCTTTTGTCCAGACCAACAACGCTTACGAGATAACCACCTGCGGAATGACCAGCAATAAATATTTTATTTGGGTCGCCTCCGTATTTTTCGATGTTTCTGAAAGTCCAGGCAACAGCCGCTGCTGCATCTTCAATATACGCTGGGCAATTGACTTTTGGGTATAAGCGGTAATTGACAGCGACTACCGCGATTCCTTGTTGTTTCAATTCTTCAGGTATGCTTTTACTGCCGCCTTTTATTCCGCCGCCGTGAAACCATACTAACGTTGTGAAATGCGTTTTGTTGGTTGGGTAATATATATCAAGCCGACAACGCTCCGCAATGTACGCGTCGGATTTAGCTTCATTTGCGTCGCGGTATAATATGTCGTTTTCTGTTTTATATATAAGGTTTGGTTCTGCATAAACACTGGCAGAAAAAAACAGTGCGACAAATACAGCTAATAATGATGGATTAATTTTCATATTAATGCTGATGTTATGTGGAAATGATTATAAAGTCAAATGCTTTGCAAAAAAGGCCTTAAGTTGGGTTGTGTAAGCCGGTCCGAAAATAGAAAAATAAAATCACAAGAAAAACTGATTAATTAGTTTTGCATTTTTTGGGTCGGTGAGAAATTTTTGCCGTATCGCGCAAAGGAAAAATTGCGCAAACATTAATAACCGCACGGGGCAAACCGCGGCGGGCAAGCCTACCTGCAATTTATAGCCACTAAGACACAAAGACACTAAGAAATCATATATGTTATTTAAACCACGAGTTAACACTAATAAACATTAGTTATGAGATAGTTATTTATATTTAAAAAACGAGATTCTTCGCTGCGCTCAGAATGACAGAGGGGCTTACGGAAAATTTATTCGAAAATCCGCGCACGTTCGGTCTAATAGGTAAGGACAACAATAAATATCGCCTTAATAAGGCGCAATTAAATTTCCGCAAGTAAAAAGCAGTCCCTTATATTTTAAAAATGCTACATATAGATTAAAAATGCTACATGTGTTTTCAATATGCTATTGAAAACAGGTTTTAGGTGTTAGTTGCTAGTTGTTAGTTGCGCAAATTTTAAAAAAAGTGAAAAAGCAATGGATTTGGTATGAGTTTTCATGAAAAAGTGGGAAAAAAGTATGAAATTCGGGTTAAAATCACAAAAATTCAGAGAGCGTGGTTGCGCGGATTTTTAAATAGGGTTTAGGGGACAGGGGACAGGGGACAGGGTTTAGCGAGGGTGCAGGGGGGCAGTTAGTTAATCGCAGATTACGCGGATTATCACAGATTTTTTTTACCACGAAGAAAAAACGAAGTTTATAGACACGGATTAACGCGGATTGACACTGCTGATTTGTTTTAAGGCGTGTTCTGCGAACACTGTAAAAATTAAAAGAAAACTCTCTTTGAAGTAATCTACCTGCGGCGGATAAAACTTCAACCGAGTTTCCATTTTAATTTTCTCGTCCTTTCAGGACTTTGTCTTAAAACTTCAATCGAACAATAAGGCAATAGTAAGTAGTCAGTAACCAGTAGCAAATAGATTTTGAATCGGAAAGTAAAAAAAGAAAAGTGGAAAATGAAGCGTAGGGCAGAGTTGGTTACCGATTATTCTTTAGTTTGTTTTTCAAGAAAAAAGTGGTAGAAAAAAGCGGAAATTTTTGTTGTATACAAAATATTTACAAATATATATGATATATGCCTATGATCAATTATACAGAAAATGTACTGAAATATAATAAACCCCAAAATTTATTTTCCGCAGAGGTCTACTTGATATATGGAATTTAATATTGAAAAAGAGTTGCATGAGGCAGTCGAAAAATTAGAAGAAAGATTAAAAATCAAAAACGGATTTTTGGTGAATTTGCTTAATGAGGATGATTGGTCTTTTGTGATCAAATCTCATGCTTTAATTGAAGCTTCTGTTACAAACTGTCTGACGCATTTTTTGGGTTACGATAAATTGGCAAGTATATTCTCGCGATTGGAATTAGGCAGCAAATATTGTGGTAAGTTAGAATTTGCCAAAGAACTTGAATTGTTGTCGGACAATGAAAGGCGTTTTATATCATCTCTTTCACAGTTAAGAAACCAACTTGTCCATAATGTTACTGAAGTAAATTTTGATTTTCATAATTATATTAATAACATGGACTTTAATCAAAAGAAAAAATTCATAGATAATTTTGGGTATTGTTATTTAACTGAAAAAAGTGGAGGGCAATATGAAATTATAAATAAGGATTTGATTTTAGCCGAACCTAAAAAAACTATATGGCTAAGTCTTAGATTTGTATTAGCCACTATAAGTTTTTCTATAAATATAAATGTATCTGAACGAAAAGCATCTTTGCTTAAATCCCAAATATATGAATATCAAGAAGCAATAATACAATCATTAAAATCTACAAAGATATTACCGTAACCCAAAAGGCGGGGTGATAATATCCACCATGCCATAATCTCCTGCGAGGATTAAAATGATGGCCGGGCTAAACCCAATGATGAATATCCTGTCATAATGGCGTTTTGACCTATAAAAAGCACTTTTTGGCAGGCAAGAACAGAATGCAGAATGTAGAACTTAGAACATAGAAGGCCTTGTAGAATAAGCACTTAGAACGTAGAATATAGAACTTAGAAGTTGGCGGGGCGGTTTGGTCTGTTTTTTGCACTGTATTTCACCACGAAGGCACTAAGACCCTAAGTATTTTAAATGAAAAATCGTATATTATTACTTTATTAGGAGTTATAGGATTATGGCAGCGAAAAATTTAGCGTTTAACGCTGAAGCACGAGCAGCTTTACTCACAGGCGTAGAAAAACTGGCACGTGCTGTACGTTCCACACTTGGCCCACGCGGCAGGAACGCGATCATCGACAAAGGCTGGGGCGCACCGACCGTTACAAAAGACGGCGTAACCGTGGCTGAAGAAGTGGATTTAGTCGATAAAACCGAAAATATGGGCGCTAAACTCGTTAAAGAGGCGGCGAGCAAAACAAGTAAGATTGCCGGCGATGGTACGACGACCGCGACAGTGCTTACAGAAGCGATCTTCAAAGAAGCATATCGCAACATAGCGGCAGGCGCAGACCCAATGGCTCTTAACAGAGGTATTGGTCAGGCTGTTGATGCTGTTATGAAAGCATTGGTAAAACTTTCAAAGGCAGTTGATATTACCAAACGCGATGATATTGAAAACGTAGCATCAATCTCCGCGAATAACGATCGTGAAATCGGCAAGATTATGGCTGAAGCATTTATGAAACTCGGCAAAGACGGCGTTATCACAGTCGAGGAAGGCAAGAGTCTTGATACTACGCTGGATTATGTCGAAGGTATGCAGTTCGATCGCGGTTATCTTTCGCCGAACTTTGTAACAGACCCAGACAATATGAAATGCGAATTAGACAAGCCTTACATTCTTGTTTATGAAGATAAGATCAGCAGCGTTCAGAAACTGGTTCCAATTCTTGAAGCAGTTGCGAAAGCGAAAAAGCCTTTGCTTATCATTGCTGAAGATATTGAAGGCGAAGCACTGGCGACACTGGTTGTTAATAAACTTCGCGGCGTATTGAATATCGCTGCGGTTAAAGCACCGGGTTATGGCGACAGACGCAAAGCGATGCTGCAGGACCTTGCGGTTCTCACAGGCGCAGAGCCAATCTTCAAGGATTTGGGCGTTGAGCTTGATAAAGTAACATTGAAGCAGCTTGGTCGCGCAAAGAAAGTTACGATCGATAATGATAATACCGTGATCGTTGAAGGTGCAGGTTCACAGGATGCGATCAATGGTAGAATTAAAGAGATCAGAGCGGAAATTGACGCAACAACAAGCGATTATGACCGTGAGAAACTTCAGGAAAGATTAGCGAAACTGACAGGCGGCGTTGCACAGGTTAATGTTGGCGCGGCAACAGAATCTGAAATGAAGGAAAAGAAAGCACGTATCGAAGACGCATTACACGCGACACGCGCTGCGATCGAAGAAGGTATTGTGCCGGGCGGCGGAGTTGCATTGGTTAGATGCATTGAAGCTGTAAAGAAACTCAAACTCAATGGCGATGAAAAGACGGGTGCGGAAATTATCGCAAACGCTTTGAAAATGCCATGCTATTATATCGCTGAAAACGCTGGCGCGGTCGGCAATATCGTTATCAATAAAGTATCTGAAGGCCAGGGCGGTTTCGGATACAATGCTGACAGCGATACCTACGAAGACCTTATCGCGGCAGGCGTTATTGACCCTGTTAAAGTTACAAGAATCGCATTGCAGAACGCTGCTTCAGTTGCGGGCTTACTGCTGACTTGCGATTGTGTTGTAACCGAAAAACCAGATGCCAAGAAAGCCGGTGCCGGTATGCCTGGAGGAATGGGCGGCGGTATGGGTGGCATGGGCGGAATGGGTGGTATGGGCGGTATGCCTGGCATGGGCGGAATGGGCGGAATGGATATGTAATCCAGCCGCTAGTCGTTAGTTGATAGTCGATAGTTATTCGAATTTAATAAAAAAATTATGGAGATATAAAAATGAAACTTAAACCTTTAGATGACAGGATTGTTGTACAGCCGCAAGAGGCTGAAGAGAAAACAGCGGGCGGTATCGTTCTTCCAGATACTGCAAAAGAAAAACCACTTATGGGCAAAGTAATTTCAGTCGGCCCGGGCAAATTGCTGGATAGCGGCAAACGCAGTGAAGTTGCTGTGAAGAAAGGCGATGTTGTGCTGTTTGGTAAGTACGGCGGAAACGATATTAAAATTGACGGCGTTGAATATAAAATCCTGCATGAGAGCGATATTCTCGGCATAGTTGAGAAATGAGGTTGATATGGCTAAACAAATGATGTTTGATGATGCGGCAAGAGCACACCTGAAACAGGGACTTGCCAGTCTGGCGGCAGCGGTGAAAGTTACACTTGGACCGACAGGCAAAAACGTTCTTCTGCATAAAAGTTATGGTTCGCCGAAGATAACAAAAGACGGCGTTTCGGTAAGTAAGGAAATCGAACTGCCGGAACCATTCAAGAATATGGGCGCCAAAATGGTGAACCAAGCGGCGAGCAAGACAAGCGATGTTGTCGGCGATGGTACGACTACAGCGACTGTTCTGGCAGAAGCGATCTATAACGAAGGTTTGAAAAACGTAACAGCGGGCGCAAATCCAATGGCAATCAAACGCGGCATCGATAAGGCTGTGCAGGTTGTTGTTGATTTTATCGCATCGCAGAGCAAAAAAGTAAAAGGGCACGATGATATCGCGAAGGTTGCGGCTATCAGCGCGAATAATAATAAAGAGATCGGCGAGATACTTGCCAACGCAATGGATAAGGTCGGCAAAGAAGGCGTTATCGAAGTTGAAGAAGGCAAGGGTTTGCAGACAGAGCTGGAAGTTGTCGAAGGTATGCAGTTTGACCGCGGATATATTTCGCCATACTTCATCACCAACACAACCAGTATGGAAGCAGTTCTTGAAGACGCTTATGTTCTGCTTTATGAGAAAAAACTTTCGAGTATCGGCGAGATCGTTCCTCTGCTTGAGAAAATCGCACGAGTCGGCGCACAACTGCTGATCGTTGCTGAAGAAGTTGAAGGCGAAGCACTGGCAGCGCTTGTTATTAACAGGCTGCAGGGCGTTTTGAAGGTTTGTGCTGTAAAGGCTCCGGGATTCGGCGACAGACGCAAAGCTATGCTCGGTGATATTGCTGCTCTTACGGGCGGTGAAATGATCACTGAAGACCTTGGCATTAAACTTGAGAAAGTTGAATTGTCGCAGCTGGGCAGAGCGAAAAAGATTGTTGTTGCGAAAGAAAACACAACGATAATCGAAGGCGCGGGCACGAAGAAAGCCATTACCGCACGCTGTGAACAAATCCGCAAACAAGCCGAAGCGACAACAAGCGATTATGATCGTGAGAAATTGCAGGAAAGACTTGCGAAACTGACGGGCGGTGTTGCGGTTATTAAAGCCGGCGCTGCAACTGAAACAGAAATGAAAGAACGCAAAGATCTGCTTGACGACGCACTTCACGCAACGAAAGCTGCGGCTGAAGAAGGCGTGGTAGCAGGCGGCGGAGTTATTTATTTACGTGCAATCGAAAAAGTTAAAGCTGCGAAAAAACAGGCCAGCGGCGATGAGCAAATCGGTTTCGATATTATCGCGGCTGCTTTGAAAGCACCGACAAAACAGATTGCTGATAACGGCGATGAAGACGGCGATGTGATCGTTGAGAAACTGCTCGAACAATCAGGCAATATGGGCTATGATGCCAACGCGAGCAAATTCGTTGATATGGTTGAGGCTGGAGTTATTGATCCGGCTAAAGTATCGCGAAGCGCTCTGCAGAATGCGGCGTCGGTTGCCGGTTTGATGCTTACAACTAATGTTTTGATCACTGATTTAAAAGATGATGACAAGGAAAAGCCTGTAATAGAAGGCTCTGTCAGATAATTGAAAGTAAATGAGTAGATGAGTGGAAGGGTAAAAGAGTAAAACTCATAAACCCGTAAACTCATTTACTCATTCACAATTTGCTATGGCTAAACGCGATTACTACGAAGTCTTAGGTGTTGAGAAAACCGCCAGTGCGGATGATATAAAACGTTCATATCGTCGGCTGGCGATTAAATATCACCCTGATAAGAATCCCGGCGATAAGGAAGCGGAGGCGAAATTCAAGGAATGCGCCGAAGCGTACGAAGTTTTGAGCGATAGCGAGAAACGCTCGCGATATGACCAATATGGTCATGCGGGATTACAGGGTTCAGGAATTCATGACTATTCGAGAATGAACGTCGATGATATCTTCGGGGCGCTGAACCTCGAAGATATTCTCGGCGATTTATTTGGCGGAGGATTTGGCGGCGGACGCGCTAGACGCGGAGCTACCGCCAGAGGGCCGCGACGAGGTTATGATCTTGAGACGGAAGTCGAACTCACACTTGACGAAGTAGCGAAAGGCGTTGAGAAAAGCATAGAGTTTACACGGCAGGATGTTTGCGAAGAATGCGTCGGCAGCGGGGCGGCGAAAGGAAGCAGCCCATCGAAATGCCCGACGTGCGGCGGTTCTGGGCAGGTGGTTCGCTCAGGTATGGGCGGATTTTTCCAAATGGCGTCGACTTGTCCGCAATGCAGAGGCGCTGGTAAAATTATCAGTAATCCGTGCAAAAAGTGCAGGGGCAGCGGCAGGACATCAAAGAAACGACTTGTTACTGTAAAGATTCCCGCGGGCGTGCACGAAGGGCAGAGCGTGCGAATCAGCGGCGAAGGCGAGCCGGGGGTTGACGGCGGGCCGAGAGGCGATTTGTACTGCTATGTGCGATTGAAAGAGCATCCGTTCTTGCAAAGAGACGGGATAGATCTTGTCGCGACTGTTCCTATTAGTTTTACACAGGCATCGCTTGGCGGAGAAATTGAAGTTCCCAGTCTTAGTGGTATGCGTGAATTAAAAATACCGCCGGGGACGCAATATGGCGATGTGTTCAGAATTAAAGGGCAAGGTTTGCCGGATATTCGCACGAAACACAATGGTGATGAACTGGTGCAGGTAATGGTAGAGATACCGAAAAAACTGAACAGCCAGCAGGAAGAACTTTTGCGGGAATTTGCAAAGACGGAAGATAAAATTGTTCTGCCAAAGACAAAAGGTTTTTTTGACAAGCTGAAAGATTATTTTAATAACAAATAGGTAAAAGTATGAGTAAAGAAGATTCAAAAGAACCAGACGATAAAAAAGAAACTCCCGAAACCCAGCTTGAAAAACTTCAGGCTGAAAAGGGTGAGATTTTTGACAGGCTGCAGCGCGTGAGCGCAGAGTTTGCTAATTATCAGAAACGTTCGGTTAAACAGATTTCAGAATCAATCGCTTATGAAAAAGAACACATAATCAAATCGCTGCTGCCGATTTTGGATAATTTCGAGCATACGTTTACGCATTTAGATAAAGCAAGCGATGCGGCGGAATTGACAAAAGGCGTAAGGATGATTTATGATCAATTTGTTTCGATTCTTAAATCTCATGGAGTCGAGCAGATAATAGCGGTTGGTGAAAAATTCGATCCCGCCTATCATCAGGCACTGACGCAAAGAAGTGAGGCCGGCAAGGAAGATATGGTAGTTCTGGAAGAATACAGAACAGGTTATAAACTTGGCGATAAAATTTTACGGCCGACGATAGTGATAGTTAATAAGAAAGCGGCTACTGCACCGGAAGAGAAAACACAGGAAGAAACAGCACCTGACAGCGGCAGCGAAAACGGAGATTAACACCTATGCCTACTTATGAATATAAATGTGATAATTGCGAGCATTTTTTTGAAAAGTTTCAATCTATAACTGCACCGGTTTTGAAAAAATGCCCGGAATGCGGCAAGTCTACTTTAAAACGGCTCATTGGCACTGGCGCAGGCATTATATTTAAAGGCAGCGGATTTTATCAGACGGATTACAGAAGCGATTCATACACGCAATCCGCTAAAAAAGAAAATCCAAAAAAAGAAGAAAAAACAGAAACCAAATCCGAAACAAAAACGGAAGCTAAGAACGAAATAAAGAGCGAGACGAAAAAAACTTCAGAACCAAAAGCAGAGAAGAAAGAAAACAAAAAGTAGAGTCTTCGCGTGGGCTAAAGCCCACCCTACAATCAGATCAAGTGAAAATGTGCGACGTGGCACTATGACTTGTAACAAGGTTGCGATAGTCAGGCAGATGATTAGATAAAATATTCATCAGGCCTTCGACATCGTTTCTCCAATCACGATGTAATTCGCTTGCTACGCTGAACCAGTTCATTAATTGACATCCGGCGTTACTCATACGATGCCACGCGGCATAGCGTGCGGATTCGTTGAAAGTGCCCGAAGCATCTGTTACGATGAAAACTTCAAATCCTTCTTCCAACGCAGACAACGCTGGGAACGCAACGCAAACTTCTGTAACGATCCCGGCAATAATAAGCTGTTTACGGCCTGTATCTCTTACGCACTTTGTAAAATCCTCATTATCCCATGCGTTTATCTGGCCCGGTCTGGCTATGTAAGGAGCATCGGAAAACATTTTCTTTAATTCAGGGATTATTGGGCCATTGGGGCCATCCTCGAAACTGGTGGTTAAAACAACCGGAAGGTTGTAATATTTTGCAATATCTGCCAGTGCGAGGACGTTGTTGCGAAATTCATCCGCTGAAAAATCACGAACAAGTGAAAATAAGCCTGATTGATGATCAACGAATAATACTGCTGCATTGTTTTTTGAAAGTCTATTGTATTTAGCTGCCATGACCTTTTTCCTCAATTGAACACGATTTAATCAATAAATAACGGTTTTTAGAAATACTTAAAATATGATAGCATCAGCAACTATTGTTACAATCAAGAATATGCTTAATGATTTTGAGTAAAAAACTCATCCAGGAATTAAACAAATAGGATAATAATACGGATATTATTATTTCAAAAGGAAAAAAATGGCACAGGTAGCAATAGAAATGGTAAAAAATACGGGAATCGATTTTGATCGACTGATGACGCTTTTGATACGAAATGCCGCAGCAGAACTTACTACATATTATTACTACACAATACTTCGCGCAAACCTTATCGGATTGAAAGGAGAGGGCGTCAAGGAAATTGCCGAAACAGCAAGGATTGAAGACCGAAATCATTTCGAAGCATTGATGCCGAGGATTTACGAACTTGGCGGTAAACTTCCGGGCAATATGAATGACTTTCACGATATGTCCGCCTGCCCGCCCGCGAGGCTGCCCGATAATCCATCCGATGTGGAGGCTATTTTAAGAGTGCTGGTTGAAGCTGAAAGGTGTGCTGTGCGCGGATATACGGAAATATGCAATATGACGGTGGGCAAAGATCACAGAACTTATGAGTTGGCTTCGGCAATTCTCAATGAAGAAATCGAGCATGAATCATGGTTTTCCGAATTTCTCGGAGAAGGACCTTCGGGACATTTTCTTCGCAGAGGCGAAACATCGCCATTTGTTTCAAAATTTTTAAAGTAAATTTTGATAACTTATTAACGGACTTACACTATTAATTGGCAAGGACAGTGATAGTGAAGCTGGCGGGTTCGGAAGTTCCCTGCGGCTGGGTTTGCCGGAGGCTTTCAGATGAGGTCAGCACGGGTTTGTCGGGAACGATAAATTCTGATTCGGCGTTTTTGTTTGCGAAATAATTTTTCAAAATATCTGTGTCGGCAGCTTTGTTAATGGCGGCAATGTCTGCGGCCATCCTCAAACGCTGGTTATAAGTTCCAGCTTTGCAGATATCCAAAGTCTGGTGCGCGGAAACATTATTTACAGTAACGAATTTTCCCTGCTGCTGTGTGCCGACTTCCAAAATCGCATCGCTGCATTTTGGCCAAATAAAAGACAATTCTTCAACAAGGCCTACAAGTGCTTTTCTGTCGCAGCTTAATACGTATTTCACAGAATTGGTTTTTCTATCGACTGCTGAAGTTTTCTCGAAAAGCGAAGTATTCATTAATGCTTTGCCGACGAGCCAATCCGCCTCAATCGGATTTTCTGTGATCAGAGTAAGTCTGGCAATGAGAGGAACGGCAGGGCCTTTCGGAACTTCAACAAGTTTATCTTGTGCGGCTGCAACTGTCGGTGCGCCATCATCATAAACGACCTGCGGTTTTGCTTTTCGATGGAAAACATTATCAGCGAACTTTTGGCGAGCAGACTGCGGGACAAAAATATCCAGGATTACGTACGAAAGCATCGCAAGCAGGGCGAGCATAGCCGCGGCAGTAAGGAAATGACGGAGAACTAGTCTGCTTCTGCCTTTTTTATGCTGATAAATACCGGTATCCGCCAGGAGCATCTCGCGTTCGAGATTTCTTTTTACGCTTTCACAAAAACCTTCCGGCGCAGCAGAGGAACGCAATGAGCCGACCAGATTTTTGTAACGGCTTGCAGATTCGAACATCTGGCGTGCCTGCGAGTCGTTGTTTATCAGGCGTTTGATTTCATTGCTTTTGCGTTCATCGAGTTCATTATCGATGTAACTGTTAATCAATTCTTCAATATTTTCAATATCTTTCATTTTTTTTAAATCAGCTAATTGCTGCCTCGATAATGTCGCGGAGATTTTTTCTGCCGCGGGCAATCCTGCTTTTTACAGTTCCAATTTCCATATCGAGCGTTTGTGCGATTTCATTGTAGCTCATCTGCTCAATATCACGCAGAACAATCACAGCTCGCTGCTGGGGATCAAGTTTTTCCAAAGCCTTCAAAACCAAACCATTGACTTCTTTTTTCGCGGCAAGTTCCGAAGGTTCGGCTGATTTATTATCAACGAGATAATCCTTCAGTTGTTTGCCAGTATTTTCGTCTATTTCGTTTTGCAAAGATTCGAAATTAACTTTGTTGTTTTTCTTGCAGTAATTCAAAGTATGATTTACAGCAATTCTGAAAAGCCAAGTATAAAAACTGCTTTCCGCCCTGAAATCTTTGAGGCTCTGGATAGCTTTAACAAAACTATCCTGGGCCAGCTCGGCGGCATCGGCTTCGTTTCCACAGAGTTTCAGGATGGTATTGAAAATCCTGTCCTGATACTTGAGTATCAGTTTTTCAACGGCGGCCATATTGCCGACCATCGCCTGTGAAACAAGAGCCGCTTCGTCAATAGTAATATTGCCGGGAGCCACCTTTAATTGTTCCTGTATGAATTTGACCATTGCAGCCTTAAAAAGTTCCTAAAAATATTAAAAATATTACTAAGAATGAAAGTAAAACCTTCAACATCAAGGGTTTAAGCGGATTCTTTGCGTGCCGAATTATCGGATTCAAACAAATCAGCTTTACCTTCCACAACATCTTTTGTAATGGTGTATTTGCCCGGTTTTGGTTCCTCTGGAAGTCTGTACATTAAATTAATCATCAATTCCTCGGCTAATGCACGAAGCGCTCTTGCGCCTGTATCACGTTTGAGAGCTTTTTTAGCGATTGTTTTCAAAGCCTCATCCGTGAAATCGAGTTCGGCCTGTTCCATTTTGAAGAAAGTTTTATATTGTTTCACAAGAGCGTTCTTGGGCTTTGTGAGAATGTCTATTAAAGCATCTTCGTCGAGCGGAGAAAGACTTGTGATAACAGGGACTCTGCCGATAAATTCAGGAATCATACCATATTCGATGATGTCTTCGGGCATAACCTGTTCGAGGACGTTTGAATATTCAGTGTGTTTGTCGGCGGCTTGTTTGCTTTCAGAACCGAAGCCAATCATTTTTCTGCCGAGACGTTTTTTGATAATATTTTCAAGGCCTGTGAAAGTTCCGCCGCAGATAAAGAGAATATGCGTTGTATCCAACTGGATATACTGCTGTTCGGGATGTTTTCGGCCGCCTTGCGGAGGAATATTGGCGATTGTGCCTTCCAGCATCTTTAAAAGTGCCTGTTGGACGCCTTCGCCTGAAACGTCGCGTGTTATAGATACGTTCTGATTTGTTTTACCGATTTTGTCTATTTCATCGATATAAACGATGCCGCGCTGGGCAACTTCGATATCATAATCGGCATTCTGCAAAAGACGCAGTAAGAAATTTTCGACGTCTTCACCGACATAACCTGCTTCTGTAACGGTTGTCGCGTCGCAGATGGCGAATGGAACGTTTAATTCTCTTGCGAGAGTTTTTGCGAGCAAAGTTTTGCCTGAACCTGTTGGGCCGATGAGTAAAACATTCGATTTATCGATTTCAACTTCGCTGCTTTCCTTGTCGGTATGCAGTAGACGTTTATAGTGATTGTGCACGGCGACGGAAAGTATTTTTTTAGCGTGATCCTGACCAATTACGTACTGATCGAGGAATTCTTTGATCTGTCTTGGCTTGGGGACTTCCTCAAGAAGAAAGCCGGTGTGCGTCATTCGTCGTTTTTCCTGCCTGACGATGTTGTAACAAAGCTCGACACATTCAGGACATATATAAACTCCGCCCGGCCCTTCGACGAAGGCGTCTACCTGTTTTTTACTTCTACCGCAAAAGCTGCAAGTTTCCTTACGTTGTTTGTTGTTGTCTAATTTTCCCATTATAACCTTCTAAAAAGTACTATTTTAAACAAAAAATCAATGTTTTCAAGTTTTAAAAAATATGATTAATCCAAGTATAAGTACGAGTAAAAACCTGTCCAAAGAGCTATTTTTTATATTTTTACATTAAATTCTTAATGCAGTCAAAGTGAATATTGAATGGTCAAAATAAATGTTTCAATTTGTTAAAGGGCTATTGGATCAAATCGTAGCCCATTGTGAACGCGCTTTCGTTGATATAATAAAGGCCTTTTTTGCCTTTATAGAAGGCGCGTTTCATTCCGTTGACGACGGACTGCGGCTCAAGTATTCGCGTCTTTTTTATCATCGCGCCGAGCATAATCACGTTGGCGACTCTGATGTTTCCCATTCTAATCGCAAAATTAGTCGCGTCTATGCCAACGATGTCGAGATTTTTGCTATTAATTTTCGACATATCTATCATCGAGGAATTTACGATAACAGGGGAGTTTGGTAAAAGCGTGTCGATGTATTTAATGTATGATGGCGCGTTCATTATCATCGCGAGATTCGGACGCTCAATGATCGGTGAATCGATTTCGTGTTCTGAAATAGAGATAAGGGCTTTTGCTGTTCCGCCTCGGACTTCAGCGCCGTAAGATGCCATAGCACAGACGTTTTTGCCGGCATCTATGCAAGCATACGCAAGAACGTTGCCGGCGAGGATAACACCCTGGCCGCCAAATCCTGCTATCAACATATTAATTTCATTTTGCATATTATTCAATGTTTTTATAAACGCCTAATGGGAAGTAATTTATCATTTGTTCTTCGATGAATTGCAGTGCTTCGATTGGTGAAACTTTCCAGCCGACAGGACACATCGAAAGTATCTCGGCCATCGAAAAGCCAATACCATTGAGCTGATTCTGGAAAACTTTTCTAATTGCCGCTTTTGTTTTATTAATATTGCGAACGGAATTGATGCTCGTGCGTTCAAGATATTTTGTTTCTTCAAGTGTCGAAAGCAATTCGCAGACTCTGATAGGTTTGCCCATTCCTTTTATTGTTCTGCCGGAAGGGCAGGTTGTTGTTTTTTGTCCGACGAGAGTAGTCGGCGCCATTTGGCCGCCTGTCATACCGTAAGTCGCGTTGTTTACGAAAATGACGGAAAGATTTTCGCCGCGGTTTGCAGCGTGAATTATCTCGGCGGTTCCGATCGCGGCAAGGTCGCCATCGCCCTGATATATCAAAACGAATTTATCAGGATGGACGCGTTTGAGAGCGGTTCCGACGGCTGGTGCTCTGCCGTGAGCACATTCGATAATGTCGCAATGTATATAATCGTACAGGACAACTGCGCAGCCGACAGGGGCGGTGAGAATCATTTTTTCGCGAATGCCGAGTTCGTCAATCGCTTCGCCGATGAGACGTAAAATAATTCCATGACCGCAGCCGGGGCAATATTTCGTCGAGTCCTGCGTTATTGATTTAGGTTGTGATTTTACAATATTCATTTTTTGATTATTTCGCTAATTTTTTGGTAAACAGAATCGGGGGTTGGATTCCAGCCGCCTCCCATTCCGAAAAAGTGAATTTCCTTTTTCGATACAATGTCCATCAGGCTAAGATAGACGTCTTCGATCATTTGGCCTGTGCTCATTTCGACAACGAGGAATTTGGCGTTTTTGTTTTTCTTCGCTACTTCTACAAGTTCTACATCCGGCCATGGCCAAAGAGTTTTGGGTCTGAACAAACCGATTTTTGTTCCGTTGTTATTGTGTTTTTTAATCGCGGATTTAGCGATTCGGCTCGAAGCGCCATACGCGATAACGATAATATCCGCATTGTCGCAATTATATGTTTCGCACCAGCGAAGTTCAGATTTTATTTTATTATATTTCTCTTCAAGTTTGCGATTGTGCATTTCCAAACCGTTTGGCGGATTGAGATACAATGTTCTAATAACGTTTGGTTTTCTACCTACGCAGCCGGTGAGTGCCCAATCTTTTGGCGGCAATTTTTCAAACATTGGTTTGTATGGATGCATCTGGAACGGTTCGACAAGCTGGCCAATAATGCCATCGCTTTGAATCAAAACGGGCATTCTGTAATAGTCGGCTAAATCGAAGGCGTTCAGCGTCATATCGTAACATTCCTGCAAACAATTTGGCGCCAGTACGATGCAGCGATAATCGCCGTGGCCTCCGCCGCGAGTTGACTGGAAATAGTCCGCTTGGGATGCGTCGATATTTCCCAGGCCTGGGCCGCCGCGGCAGACATTAACAATAACGCAAGGCAATTCTGCGCCTGCGATATAGCTGATCCCTTCCTGCTTTAGGCTGATGCCCGGCGAAGATGATGAGGTCATAACGCGAACGCCCGCGGCTGCTGCGCCGAACACCATATTGATGGCTGCGACTTCGCTTTCGGCTTGTATAAAGACGAGGTTTTCTTCTTCCATTCTGCGAGACAGATATTCGGGCGTTTCAGTTTGCGGAGTGATTGGATATGCAAAATAGCACTGACAGCCTGCCTTGATCGCAGCTTCGCCGACGGCTTCATTGCCTTTCATCAACACTCTTTTTTCGTGTGATTCTGTATTATTATATTCAGCCATTAAATCCCTTATCTTGCTGAACCTGCGGTTTCGATTATTGTAAAGCAGCAGTCTGGGCAGATGAGATAGCACGCACCGCAACCGTTGCATTTTGCATCGACGATGGCAACGTAATCAAAACCTTTTTTATTACTGGTGCCGCTTTTTTGTATCGCGTTTGGAGTACAAACACCGATACACAGGTCGCAGCCCTTACATTTCTCAAGATTCATTATTGCTTTTTTAGCCATAGTATTTACTGTACCAAAGTATCTTTCAATACTTTTAATATACTTTTCTTTAGTTCAGGCAAATCATTTATAACTACCGACCAGACTACATCCGTATCTATTTCAAAGTAGCCATGTGCAAGTATATTTCTCATACCGATAATTTTAGACCATGGAATTTCATCGTATTTATCTCGCAACTGTTCAGATATTTTTGCGACAGCTTCACCTACAATGAAAAGATGGTGTATTATCCAATTTTGTACCAACTCATCATTATCGAAAGATTCCCTGCTTTTTTGGGAATATTTTTCAATCCTTTCTATTGCCTCAATGACATCAAGCAATCTTTCCCTGTCGCTTCTCATAATGCCATTGCTTCCTGTAAGACAGTTGTTCTTATGCGGGGTCGAAGTCCCTGTGGTGTTATAACATCCACATTGCAGCCTAATAAATTTTGCAGTTCCATAAGAAGGCCGCCCATATCAAAGAGGCTTCGGCCTTTTTCCATGTCCACAAGGAAATCCAAATCGCTGTGTTCATTAAAATCGCCTCTTGCGGCTGAACCAAAAACGCGAACGTTTTTTGCACCGTATCTTGAAGCTATTTCCAAGATTTGATTTCTATTAGCTTTTAATGTTTCTGTTAAATTCATCATAATAATCCTATTAACTTACCACAAGATTATAAGGTTTGCAACAAAACTTAAGTATAGATAAGACAAAGACTTGGAGGGTATCTGGATGGATTTTGATGGTATTTTGTAAAAGAGATTGACAAAAGGGGAGTTTGGCGGTAGAGTCTATATGTTTAGTGGTCTATAATATTTTATTTTTTGGAGGAAGAGAAGATGGAGAATTTTCTACGATTAAGCTGTTGATTTATCATTCTTTTAAGCACATCCATTTATGCAGGTACAATTCAATTAACAGCTACCGATCTTGGCAGTGGCAAAATTGCTATCGGCTATAATGTAATCAGCGGTTCTAATATACCCGTCGGAGTCGCATTAACAGCAACATTGACAAATGGAGCAACATTCAGCAGCATCATATCTACAAGTCCATTATTCCCATTATATCCCGGCACAATAGTATTTGATCAATATGATAACATTACGTACGCAGGAACGCCTGTTGCAATGTGGAGTCCAGGTTCTTTAGGCGGTATCGGAACAAGCGGTGTAACGCTTGAAGCGGCAGCACCATTATTGGTACAGCAAGCAGGATATAGGGACGCTAGGGATATAAATAGAGATGGTTTCATTGATACTAAAGATTTAGCTATCTTTGTCCAGGAATGGCTTGCATTTGATTTTGGTTTAGAAGGCGATATAAATGGGGATAACATTGTTAATATGTTTGATCTTGCAAATTTTGTCAGCAGCCAATCTATTCCGCTAAATTTATCGCAACTTTTTGTTCTACAAATTGATCTGAATGGAGCAGCGACATCTACATTATCTATTGTTCCAGAATCAACATATCGCGGAGGTGTGGTTCAGAATGACGGTACAGCTTTTTCTGCAATACCCGTAAGTCTAATTATACCAGAGCCGATGACGATTTTGCTTTTGAGTTTAGGCGCAATGGTTTTGAGAAAGAAAATAGGGTAAAGGAGATTCTTAAAATACGACGTTCGAAAGACAAAAATAAAAAGGCCGACGGATTAACCATCGGCTTTTTTTATGGCATTTTAGCAATAAACAAATTTTAGTTGTAAAGGCTGCAATTGTGTTATAATCCGTGTAATCAAAATGGGGGTTTGGTATGGAACTTATGGATAAGGCTTGTTCGGTTAAAGAAAGAATTTTGTCGATAGATGCTTTGCGCGGATTTGATATGTTCTGGCTTATCGGCGGCAACGAACTGGGGCGAAGTATTTTTCAGGTTTACAATCATCCAGTAACCGTGGCGATCAGCAATCAATTCAGCCATTCGCAATGGCGGGGATTTCATCTTGAAGATTTTATTTTTCCGCTTTTCCTTTTTATTGTCGGGCTGGTGCTGCCGTTCTCGATGGCCAAGCATATTCAGACAAATGAAAGGCCGGTCAGATTATATCTTCATATTTTTAAACGGACGGCAATTTTGTTTGTATTGGGAATGCTGGCGGGAGGCTTGCTGCTGAAATTTGAGGTGCGATGGGTAGGGGTTCTTCAACGGATAGCGGTGTGTTATATCATTGCCGCGATTTTGTTTCTGCATACCGGCTGGCGTACGCAGGCGTTTATTGCTGCCGGTATTTTGATCGTATCGTGGCCGATGATGACGATGCTGAATATGCCGGGGTATGATTGTATTTATCTGGACAAAGCTTTTCTAAAGGCTATGCCGAAAGTCGCTGAGACCGGTATCTGGATAATGTCTGTGCCGTCAACGCTGTTTGGTGTGCTTGCGGGACATTGGCTTCGGAGCAATAATTCAGGTAATCGCAAGTCTCTTTGTCTTGCAATGGGTGGTATGATTTTTATTTTGATCGCACTTGCTTTGGATAGAGCCGGTTATCTTGTTGTGTTTCGAGCTTGGACTGGTTCGTTCGTTATGTTGACGGCGGGACTATCAATGGTTTTGCTGTCAATTTTCTACTGGATAATCGATGTTAAGTGCTATAGGAAATGGGCTGCGTTTTTTGTCGTTATCGGCACAAACGCAATTTTAGCGTATTGGCTGCGGCGTTCGTCTATCATTGATTTTCAGAGCATAGCGAATTTCTTTGTTTTGGGATTCGCAACTCGGTGCGGGATTTTTGAGCCAATGGTTTTGGCGATTGGATTTACTGCTGTTCAGTGGCTTTTACTTTATTTCCTATATAGGCATAAAATTTTTCTCAAAGCCTAAGGTACTTACATAATGCAATATAATTTATTGTCTTCGATTTTGTAATATAGCGGGACGATTTTTATCTTTGGGTATTTTTTGCTCAATCTGTGTTTTTCGCTCAATACGAAATCGGTGGCGTTGCCGATTTCGTGCATCGGCGCTAAATTCATAAACTGTTCTTCGGCGGCTTCTTTTGTCCAGCCGGCGTTTTTAATCAAGCCTTCTATGAACTCCTTTTTTCGCGCGACTAAATTCACCATACCGCAATTATTGTGGGCGATCAATGCGATGTGTTTGACTTTTCCTACCGCAATCGCATAAGAAACTTTGAATTCGCTGTATCGCAGGTTTGCGCCGCCGGAGCGGATGATGAAAGCGAAATTGTCGGGGATTCGCAGGCATTTGCGATTGTCCATACACATTGCAATGAGCAGTTTTGCCTCTGAATACATCTCAAAAGGACGATTTGTATTGTGGTATTCGAGCAGACGGGCGATAGGAGTGTTTTGATAAATTTTTGGAATATCCGTCTTTTTTGAAATTGTCAGAATTTTATGTTTCATCACAATCCTTAGCTCATAAAAAGGCCGATGGGTGAAATCATCGGCCTTGGATGTTTTATTTATGACCCAGCCATAGTGATGGCTGGGCTAAACAGTATCTGATTACTTTTCGTCGAGGATTTCGATTGCTTTGAATTTTTTGCCTTCAAGGAATTCAAGGCTTGCGCCGCCGCCGGTTGAGACGTGGGTAACCTTGTCAGAGAGTTTCATTTTCTTGATCGCGCTTGCGCTGTCGCCGCCGCCAATGACGGTCTTTGCGCCATTCTTCTGCGTGGCATCAGCCACTGCCTGTGCGACCGCTTTTGTACCTTCATCGAAAGGCTTCATTTCGAAAACGCCCATTGGGCCGTTCCAAACTACCGTTTTTGCGTCTGCAAGTTTATCTATAAACAGTTTTCTTGAAGCCGGGCCAATATCCAGACCCATCCAGCCGTCTGGAATGTCGCCTGTTACAACTTTGTTCTCTGTGCCTTCCTTGACTTCTGTTGCGATCACATCGTCGACCGGGAGAATCAATTCGCAATTTGCGGCTTTGGCTTTTGCGAACAGTTCTTTTGCTTTTTCGATAAAATCGTCTTCGCAAAGGCTCTTGCCGATTTTTCTGCCTTGTGCTTTGAAGAATGTATAAGCCATAGCTCCGCCGATGATGATCTTATTAACTTTTGTCAGCAGGTTTTCGATAACAGCGAGTTTATCTGAAACTTTTGCGCCGCCGAGAATCGCAACGAACGGACAGACAGGATTGTTGACTGTATCGCCCAGGAATTTGAGTTCCTTTTCAACGAGGAAGCCGACAACTTTCGGTTTATTGCCCATCATTTGCGGTACTGTGAGCATCGAAGCGTTGTCGCGGTGAGCTGTTCCAAAAGCGTCATCGACATAAACATCGCCGAGGTCAGCGATCTGTTTTGCGAAATCGTCTTTTGTCTGACGAAGTGCGGCATCATCTTTTGCCTTTTTGTCTTTGATCTCTTCGGCTTTGTAGAAGCGAACGTTTTCGAGCAGCAGAACTTCGCCATCCTTCAACGCCATTGCTTTTGCCTTTACATCCGGGCCGATGCAGTCGTCAGCGAAGAATACATCTTTGCCAAGAAGCTCGCCAAGTCTTTTTGCGACTGGCTTCATTGTGAATTCGAGTTTCTTTTCGCCGTCTGGTCTGCCCAGGTGCGACATCAGAATAACTCTTCCGCCTTTTTCAACGATTGTCTTAATCGTCGGCAAAGCCATAACGATACGATTGTCTGATGTGATATTTCCATTTGCATCGATGGGTACGTTAAAATCGACTCTCATCAAAACTCTTTTACCTTTTACTTCAATGTCTGCTACTGTTTTTTTTGCCATAACAGTTTTCCTTTCCATATTATGTTAGCCACAGAGAACACAGAGGCCACAGAGATATTTTTAACAGCGTGGGCTAAGCCCACCCTACAAATTATAGTCTATTGATAAGATATTTCGCGGCGACGGTATTTAGTCTGCCTTTTTTGCACTGGCCGTTTTCGTAGCTTTGCAGAATCTCAAGGTCTGTTGTCCAGACCAAATCGCCCGGTGCTAAAAGCAGCATACTGCCGGGTTCGTAATTATTATATAATCGGCCTTCCTTATAATAGTAGTGCGTTGGGCAGGTTGCTGTCTTATAAGGTCTCATCATTGGTGGAACATCGCTAGGCGTAAACCAAAGTTTGATCTCCCGTTCCGCTTCCTCGGTGGTAGCAGATGTGTGGATGAGATTGTCCAATCTGTCGCCAATGATATTGCCTGCGTTGTCTTTAAGATTTACTACTGTACCAAGAGATCTGATGCAGCCTGGCTTTTCTTCCCTTGCTTTATGCGGATTCGTTGGGCCTGCAAGCGCACGGATGCGATCGAGAACGCCTGAACCTTCGCTCTGATAAACCATCGCGACTACTCTGCGTTTCCATTTATTCTCTTCTGTATAATGTACTTTGCCCATAATATAGTCGAGCAAAGACTCGAAAAACGGTTTGCCAATATGCTCAGCGTAATGTTCTTCGGCAAGCAGCCTTGATACATTCACAACTTTAGCGGCGGCAAATCGCGCACCGGTGTGAAATTCAGATAATTGTGAAAATATAAATCCAGTAATTGAGTTTTTAAGCGCATCAGGCTTGATGAGAACTAGTGTTTGTTCGAGCTGTTTTTCGTTCATACCGAGGGATTCCTTATTGTTTATTAAAAAAAAGCCCTGTCCGAAACGAACAGGGCTTGACTTACAAATTACTATTTAGCAATCTTCTTGAGGAGATCGATTGTACGGTTTGAATAACCCCACTCATTGTCATACCAGCTAACGAGTTTGAAGAAATTCTTGTTCAATTCGATCGAAGCGCCAGCATCGAAGATAGATGAACGGTTATCGTGAACGAAATCGCTTGATACAACTTCGTCTTCTGTGTAGCCGAGGATACCATTCAGGTATGTCTCGCTTGCTTTCTTCATCGCAGCTTTAATTTCTGCAAGTGATGTTTCTTTTACAGTTTTGAAAGTAAGGTCAACAACTGATACTGTTGGAACAGGAACGCGGAAAGCCATACCTGTTAGTTTGCCTTTTACTTCCGGCAGAACTAAAGCTACTGCTTTTGCGGCGCCTGTTGTTGACGGAATAACGTTTTGAGCAGCAGTACGGCCGCCTTTCCAATCTTTCTTTGATGGGCCATCGACTGTCTTCTGTGTTGCTGTGTAAGCGTGAACTGTAGTCATAAGACCTTCAGAAAGACCGAAGCCTTCTTTGAGCAGAACGTGAACAACCGGAGCGAGACAGTTTGTTGTGCAAGATGCGTTAGAAATTATATTGTGTTTCGCATCGTCATATTTATCATCGTTAACGCCCATAACGACTGTGATATCTTCACCCTTTGCAGGAGCGGTAATCAGAACTTTCTTTGCGCCGGCATCGATGTGGCCTTTTGCCTTTTCAGCGGCTGTAAACAAGCCTGTAGATTCGATAACGATCTGAACGCCGAGTTTTGCCCAAGGAAGTTCAGCAGGTGTTTTTGCGCTGACAACGAGAATGTCTTTGCCGTTTACAACCAGAACATCGTCAGATTCTTTATCTGGTGATGATTTCTTCGAGGTTACAGTACCGTTGAATTTGCCCTGTATTGAATCATATTTCAGCAGATAAGCGAGGTTATCTGCCGGAACGATATCGCCTACAGCTACTACGTCAAACTTTGAACCAAGCAGACCCTGCTCAACCAGAGCACGGAAAACAAGTCTACCAATTCGGCCAAAGCCATTGATTGCAATCTTTGTTGCCATCGAGAACTCCTTTAAAAACAATGATTTATGGTTTTTGAGATATTTATCTCAATATTACGACTAATTTATTATGAGTACGAATGTAAACAGAGTTTGGTTGCCTTTGTTACACCATTCGGAGATAGGATTTTAGGGGTACTGCAAATAGTTGTCAAGAACATATTTAATGTAATTTTAGGAGAAAAATAGCTATAAAAAAACCTGCCGAATCTAAATTCGGCAGGTCATCACCTCTGGGTTTGATACTAATTGTTCAGACTTATCCAAACAAAAGTACCGTTCAGAGGCATATTTTTCTTGTTCTTTTATTTAAAGAGCATTTATTCAGTAACTAAAGGTTTATTTGGATCAATTGCCGGTATATTAGGTTCAAACGGCATATTCGGGCCTGGTATATTCGGTTCCTGCATATTCGGATCAAATGGCATATTTGGCCCGTTCGGCAAATTTGGTTCGAACGGTGTCTGCTGTGCCGCTATCAATGATAAAGTTGCAAAACAAGCAATTCCCACAAGTACAACTAACAAATTTAAATTTCTTTTATTCATTTTTGTCTGCCTCATATACATAATCTTATACTATACGTTTCAAAAAAGCGAAATAAGGGTTATCCCTGTTTTCGTTGTTTCTTTTACTTAGAGCGTCTAGCAATGAATTTCTTGAATTATCTACTAACAAAGGTTAAGCTATTTAACAAGGAGTATTATTTATGCAGAATAAAATTATAGATTTTCATACACACGCTTTCAGTGATGAATTTGCCCCGAAAGCGATGGACGCTTTGACGCGTAACCATCCTGAAATTCCATATTTCCTCGATAGTACCATTGGATCACTGCTGAAATCTATGGATAACGCGGGAATTGAAAAGAGTGTTATATGCTCAATTGCGACAAAACCAAAGCAATTTAAAACCATTCTCGATTGGTCGCTGGAAATTCAATCAGATAGAATTATTCCACTTGGGTCTGTTCACCCGGCTGATACTGAACGAAATGAACACATCGCTCAAATCGCAAAAGCGGGGTTTAAAGGTATTAAGATGCATCCTTATTACCAGGATTTTTATCTTGATGAAGATGGGATGTATAAATTTTACGAACAGGTTATCAAAAACAATCTATTCCTTGTTATGCATACGGGTTTCGATGTCGCATTCGAATTTGTTGATAGGGCAGGGCCGACAAAGGTTCTAGAGGTTTTAAATAAATTTCCAGAACTCAAATTAATTACTACGCACTTTGGGGCGTGGCAGCAGTGGGATAAAGTCGCAGATGAAATCATCGGAAAAAATATTTATATGGAAATTTCATTTGCGCTCGATTATTTGGATACGGCGACCGCTAAGAAATTGTTGGAAACGCACCCAGCGGATTATATTCTCTTCGGTTCGGATAGTCCGTGGCGAAAACAGGATGAAACGCTTAATTTGCTGCGCAGGCTAAATCTTGAACCATCAAGAATGGAAAAAATTCTGTATAAAAACGCACAGCGATTATTAAATGTCTAAAAATTGCTAATATCGTCTTTTGTTCCGAAGATACCGTCTGCGCCGGCAGATAATAAAATATAAGTGTTCCTATTTTTCGGCGTTAAATACGTAGTGATGTTGTAATTGATTATTTCTTTGTAAAACGCTTCTTTGCCCAAATTGGCGCCATTGTGAAAGTCATCGTACGTATGATATTCCTCTTCTGTTCGGCCATAAGTCTTGATTGTAGCCAAGTCAAAGAATCTTTGGTTGTCTGTCCAGTCGTAAATCCAATTTTCACATTCAGTATAATCAATCGGCGGCAGTGTAGTATTGCCGATCAAAGCGGTGTTATCTATGAATTTCTCGGTTTTGTTGGCGCAGAAATAAAGAATCGGTGTGCCGGTTCTTATCATCTTATCTTCCCATTGTCTTGTTGCATAATTAAATTTCTTTATTGAGATTTGCTTTTGGTAATATAAATCAGAAATAATGGGATAAAAGTCTCTGACATCCATATTGGTATCATCGCCGGCAAGATTGGATAAGTTATCATATATTTGTACGGGGTTTACTAATAGGAATTTGTCTTTATCAATATATTCCTTTCGTTCCTGGAGCGTAAGGGAATACGGTTCGCCGGGTGTCATATTGCCGTCAGGTGTGTGGCCGAACAAATCACGGCCTACAAGAGATGCTGTGAGTTTATGCGCACCGTATACGCCAGTTGTTACATTCTCTTCGGAATCGGGATATTGATTTTCGTTCTCATTGGAATATGTTTCCAGACCCGCGCTGATGGCTCTAAATTGTGCCTTTTGCTGCAAATCCTTTGCGGTCATTCGGATTTTGCCGATCGACGGCACAAGTACGCCGATTAGTAGTGCAATGATACTGATAACAACCAATAACTCTATTAGGGTAAAGCCTTTTTTATACATTTGAGTTCTCCATCAAAAATTTAAATTCTATTCTTGAACGGAGAAATTCAAAGTAGGCAAAAAAATTAATTTAAATGCATTTTTTACCAGACAGGGTTTTATACTTATTCTTTACAGTGTTTGGATTAAAAGCCAGAAGGCAAAAAGCAGTCCGCCCGTGAGGGCAACGCTTAACCAGAAGCCCCAGGTGTCTTCCCAATCCCATTTGCAAAATTCCCAGCTTGATTTTGGGAAAAGTTTTGTATGGTCGAAACGCGTCGGGTTGGCATAACTCAATTCCAGTTCGGCTTTATCTTCTGCCGGGTCTGGTTTGACTTTGGTTTTCATTTTTACGTAGAAACGGTCGATGTTTTCATCCAAACCTATGTTCTTTGTAATATAGCTTATCGGGACAAGGATAAGGAATGGCAGGAGAATATCGACAAGATCCCTTGTTGTAAGCAGGGCGGCAGGTGTCATATTCTTTAAATCCAAACCAATTATTTTAGCGATTACAAGTTCAATATTGATTCTGCCGATGCCTGTCATTGGAGAATTTATATCTTCGGGATTGCTGCGTGCGACTTTCTCAAAGAAAATACTCTTTGGTGCAATCACAGTTTTTTCTGTTGTTATTTCGTTGGTCTGCTGGGTTAGCCATTGCGATTCTCTGAAAGCTTTAAACTTTGGCAATGTGCCGGGCAGAATGGCGAACAGAATCGAGCAGATAAGAACCTGTACGTAAACGGCTTTTAAAGTCAAACGCTTCCAGAAGAGCAACAGCATAACAGGTGCGCCGAAAATTACATTCAAAGATGGAAGCATTTTAAGAATATCCAGTATTCCGCCGCTGGCTATCGCGACATATACCGAAAGCAGAAGAATGAAAGCGATTGAAATTCGTGAAACTTTTACATAATGACTTTCGGATTTATTTTGAGCGAAAGGTTTGTATAGATGGCGTACGAAAAGGGCGGAAAGATAAATCGAAACGCCCGCGACGGTCGACATATTCGCCGCTAAAATGCCTGCGATCATAATGCCTTTAAGGCCTGTTCCGAGCAGATTGTTGCTCATAACGCCCCACGCTGTGTCCGGGTCTGAAATCGAGCCGCTGTAAAGTGCGTACGCGAGGAGGCCGCAAATCGCCCACATAATAGTGAGGACTCGTTTTGTGTAAGAGCCGCCGATGTTGCCGGTGCGCGCGGTTAGTTCGTCTTTGGCAGAGCCGTTGTTTGCCATATTGCCCTGATGGCCGGTGATGCCGATGACATAGTTTGCGATCATATACGCGATGATCGACCAGAATGTGAATTCGTTCAGGCCGGAGCCGAAAAGGTAGAGCATATTTTCTGGCAGTTTTGATGAGAAACCATCCCAGCCGCCAAGTTTGATTAATGCAATCGGTATCATCATTCCTGAAAAAGCTAGAATTAAGATTCCCTGAATGAATGTGTTCCACACGGTTGCTTTAAGGCCGCCCATCATTACATACGCGCCGACTGTGCCGATGTAAAGGGCGTAAAACCACCAGGATTTTGTATAAGATATGTATGCGCTGATTTTATCTTTCTTGTGTAATTCTTCGAGAGTTTTGTATCTTTCAATTTTTTGCGGGTCGAGCTGTTTGGCTTTGTACAGTTTATCAAGCTGTGTGTATTCGCGGAACATTTCGACCTGCTGCTTTTCATTAATGGTAAGTTTGGCATCAGGTTTTACGGTCATAGCCTGAAAGGTACGCAGGGAGATTTTGTTTGCGATGCCGATGTTAATCACGCTTAGCCAGATTCCGACCACAGCGTAAATACAGGCGAGGAATTTGCTTTGGAAACGTTCTTCGAAAAGTTCCGCCATAGTAACAAGGCGAACCCTTCTGAACCAGCCTGCGAGGAACCAATAATAAGGGCCTGTGAGGATAGGAGCAAGAAGCAGCCAAACGCCGCCAATACCTTTACTGAAAGCGGCAGCGGCAGTATTGACGGCCTGTCCCGCATCGGTAATGGTACTCATATTCATAAAGAATTGGAATAGTTTGCCAACTCCTCGGCCGGCTAAGAAGAAATCCTCCTGATTTTTGACTTTTCCAGAATGGCGTTTGCCAATGTAGGTCATTAATGCGAGGTATGCGAATAGTATTAATATATCGATGATATTGAAACCTAAGATACTCATCCTGACATCCTTTCGTACGATTCGAATCAATTCTAAAAATAGCAGATAAATAATCTGAAATCTACTTAAAACCGCGCAAAAAAGAAAGCGATATTGCGCAAAGAACTATGCCGCTTGACTTTTGAGCAAATAAAAAATAAATTGGTGAAGTTAGGCAGGCACAGATGTCTGCCCTTACATTCAGGAGCTGAAAATGAAAAAGGCAACAGTTTTGTTTGTTATCATTTCTTTGTTATTAACCAATATTTCTTGTGCGGTAGAGCCGCCGGTGAAATTGATGGTTCCGCCGCTTGCTTTTGATGATTCGAGTATTACGGTAATATGGGAGAAGCATGCCAATTATGCTGATGTTGTAAGTTATAATGTTTATATGGAAGGCTCGTTGATTGGTAATACGAAAAATCTATTTTACACTGCGAATGATTTGAATGCGGAAACGCCTTATTCGTTCACGGTAAAAGCTGTTGACGCAAATGGCAAGGAATCGCAGCCGAGTAATAAAATCATACAAAGCACGGCAGCCGAAATGAAAATTTTTGATGTAACCAAATATGGAGCTGTTGGCGACGGCAACACGCTAAATACCAAAGCAATTCAAAAAGCGATCGATGAATGCTCTAAAGGCGGCAAGGTTTTGATACCGGCAGGAACATTTGCCAGCGGAGCGTTGTTTTTGAAAAGCGATATGACCCTGCAAATCGACGGCATATTGCGTGGAAGCGATAAGGCTGGTGATTATCCGAAAACTACAATCAGATTTCCATACTACGCATCAGGAAATAATTATGCAGGCTTAATTAATGCTTATACGGATGAATACGGCAGTATTTCCAATGTTCGGATTTGCGGAAAAGGGACGGTAAACGGCGGTTCTGATGAAATCGGTTCGATCACAGGTCATAAAAATACAAAGCTGGGCGATAATCAGGCCGGCGCTGAAGGAAGTGATGACAGTGATAGATGCGATATGATCACAGTAAAAGGCGTTAATGGTTTATATATCGGCGGACTTAAAATGTATAACTCCGCGATGCACGTGATATTTATCAGCTATTGCAAAAATGTTACGATCGATGGGATTACGGTTGAGACATTCGATATTCATAACGCTGATGCTATCGATCTTGCGACGAGCGATACCGCCTATATATTTAATTGCAATCTTGACGCAGGCGATGATTGCATAAATTTCAACGCGGGAGTGGGGCAGCCTGGCGTTAAAGAAAATTTCCCGGATCAGAATATCAGGGTCTTTAACTGCATCGCGAAACGCGGGCACGGCGGAGTTGTGTTTGGCAGTTTTACCGGCGCGTGGATTCAAAATGTGCTTGTAGAAGATTGTCTTTTTGACGGAACAGACAGAGGTATTCGTTTTAAGACCGGCAAAAACCAGGGCGGCGGAGCGAGAAATGTAGTGTGCAGAGATATAACAATAAAAAATATGTTGAAGGAAGCGATATTTTTCGACAGTACTTATGAA
>Ga0154577_1080_pt4 | contig 34314 bp, 23 predicted proteins | sample RifGroF2_FD_116006 | JGI IMG/M metagenome (GOLD analysis project Ga0154577, IMG submission 116006) | Planctomycetes bacterium GWF2_42_9
ATATTTGCTCAATTTCAACGAGGAGTTCGGGTTTTAGCTGGAGTTCGACGCCGAGGTATTTTGCAAGGCCCTGGCGGGTGAGGTCGTCTGCCGTGGGGCCAAGACCGCCTGTAACTATTATGATAGAGGCAACCTGGGCAGCCTGGGCGAAGGTTGCGGCGATTTCGTCGATGTCGTCGGGGACCTGGAATATCTTGGCGGTGGGTATGCCGGCCGCGAAAAGGCGAGAGCTGAGGTAGGCGGCGTTTGTGTCGACTATCTGGCCTGTGATAATTTCATTACCAATGCTGATGATGGCGGCTTTTTTCATGTGTCACATATCAATAATTGCCTTGATAACGCCATCCGCATACGCGGCGACGAGTTCGAAGGCTTCCTGAGTTTTTTCAATCGGGAAATGGTGGGTTAGCATGAAATCGAGGTTTATGGCTTTAGAAGCGAACATATCGATAGCAGGCTTGACGCAGTGGTTCTGGCGGCGGATGTTGATTATGGTCAGTTCCTTGCGTCTGGCTTTATCTATTGCGAAGGAGAGGCGGTCAAATTCGGGGATGCCGACGAGCATTAGTTTGCCGCCGGGTTTAAGGAGTTCGATGGCTTGGTCGACGGTTTCCTGCTGGCCGGCGCATTCGAAAACGGCATCCATGCCGGCGGGCTGGAGTTTGAGGATATCTGAAACTATGTCGCGGTTTTCGGGGCTGGAAGCGTAGATGGCACCAGCTTTTAGGGCGGCAGCGAGGCGGGATTGAATTTTGTCGGTTGCGTAAATTTCGGTTAGGCCGAGGTATTTTGCGGAGGCGATAGAGCTTAGGCCTATTGGGCCTGATCCCAGGACGGCTATGCTTGAATCGGGGCGGGGCTGTGATTGTTTTAACGCGTAATATCCGATCGAGAGGGGTTCGGAAAGCATTGCCTGCTCTAGAGTTACGTTATTAGGGATTGGGAAGACCGAAGACGCGGGCATTACGATGTATTCGCAGAGGCAGCCGGGGGATTGGCCTGGGCAACCGAGGAATTTGAGGTTGCGGCAGGTGTTTTCGCGGTTTTTGAGGCATTGGTCGCAGGTGAAGCAGGGGGTGGCGGGGTCGATGGCGACGCGGGTGCCTGGGGGGAGGTAGAGGACGGCTGGGCCGGTTTTCACGACGGTCGCTGATAATTCGTGGCCTACTGTGAAGGGGTATTGGACGATCTGGGAGCCGATGCGGCCGGTGGTGTAATAGTGAACGTCCGAGCCGCAAATGCCTATGCAGGCTACCTTTAGGAGAACCTCGCCGGGAGCGGTGATGGTGGGCATAGGGCGATCAACGAGGGCGAGAGTTCTTAATTTTGTTAGTTCAATGGTTTTCATAGTGAGAAAAGAATAGCAGATAATGGGGCCCAGCGGAATAGGTTTGTTGGTTCTCAAAGTGAATTTTTGGGGGGTACCAGGGGGTGTCCGAGGGTGGTCGCAGGGTTGTAAGAGGGTTATCAATGGGAGTTAAGGGGGTTAATTTTCGTTTACATATTCCCAAAAACGCAGTGGGAATTATAATGCGTTCTTTTTTGGTCGGCGTGAGTATGAATTTCTGGATAGTGATGAGTCTTGCGGCTATGGCTGCAAATGCGGGCAAGGTGCTTACTATTCGCCGGTTTTGCGGCGGGGTGGATTCTACGCTGCTTGTGCTTTGCTCAAGGGCGCTTTCGGCAGTTGTGCTTTTGCCGATCCTGTTTGCGACGGGCAATTCTATTCCTCGCTCGGGGCTGTTCTGGGGGGTTGTTGCGATTACGGCGATCATTACGGCAGTGGCAAGCGTGCTGCTGACCGAGGCGATAAAAAAAGGTAATATGGCGGCGGTTATGCCTGCTCAGGCGACGGTGCCTATTTTCATGCTGCTTTTTCTTGTTATCGTTTTTGGGGAGCATCCCAGCGGGTGTTCAATTTTCTGGACGGCTGCTGCGATGGGATGTTTGGGTGCGACGCTTTATTTTTCATCGCCTGCTAAAACGCATTCAAAGACAACGATATTCACGGTGTTTTCAGTTTTCGCGGCGGTACTCTTTGGGATAGGTACGGTGCTTGACCGCACGGCAATCACGGCAGCGGCAGGGGGAGCACTTGCTTATTCGGCATGCTGGAATTTTGTAAGCGCGGTTATCCTGGGAGTTCAGTGCCAGCGTAAAAAAATTAAATGGTATGTCTCGAAAAAGAATGCTGCGGCGGTGGCGGTTTTTTCGCTGCTAGCGCTTGGGGCGTTTTTCTGTCAGCAGTATGCGGTACAGCTATCTGCTTCGCTTGCGGGTGGAGTAGTGAATGTGAAAACGATAGTTATGCTGCATCTGCCGATAGTGGTGGCGGCGAATTACTTTATATCTTCTGAGAAGTATTCTAAGCGGCTGCTGTTTTTTGGGTTTTTGACGATTGTTTGCGGAATAGCATTGATAAGAGGAGCTTGAACTTTAAATGCAGGGTCGATGTTTATGCGATAAGCACTAAGTTCGAATTCCGAAACAAATTTCAAAAAACAAATTACAAACAAATTGGAAGAGAAAAAAACAGACTGGATCCCCGCTTCGCGGAATGACAAGCCATTTGTTTCGCACTGGGTTTTCTGGTGGGCAAGAGTACTTGCCCACCTACGGGTCTGCGGGTTTCTAGTTTGTTGCTTTAGAACTAGCTTGCAGTTGTTTCATTTTAGAATATTTTTCGGGGGTCAGGATGATGAGCCATTTTTGCCAGGCAAGTTTTACTTTGGTGAATTCGATACCGGCTTGTGACATCATAGAGCATACCGTGTCGGCAGTTTCGGGCTTGCTGGCCAAAATCAGCATTGTTTCATTTTCGCCTTCTTTGAGATTGCCCGATATTTCCTCGAATAAATTTTCTGTTTTCATGTAAGTAGGATAAGGGTCTTTTTTCAGGGTGAGATGCTCTATTATTGCCGGGGTTGCATAAAATATCAAGCCATCCGCTCGCCGGTTTATTGTACAAATTTCGTAATCGCTTTGGGGCACATGTTTTGATATTTCCTGCCACAGGGCACGAGAATCCCTTTCTGTGGGATAGATCGCGACGACATATTTTATCAGAACCAGGAACAAGCACCAGATAAGTACAAATCGTATGGAACTAAGCAGGACGGGTTTAGTGCTGGAATTCAAGATAAGCATGTCAAGCCTGTCGGACCAAAGTTTTGCACATGCAATCGCGACGGGCGCCAGGAGTGGCAGAGCATATAACGGCAATTTGGAACTTGCCATACACAAAATAAATAAAGGAATCAGAAACCAACTTACAAGGAACAGTTTTTGATGGTTACTCACAAGGCTGAGCCAAAATTCTTTTTTTATGTATCGGGTCAGCGTGCTTGAGGCAGGTTTTTGCAGCCATAAGATGCACCATGGTAACGTACCGGCGATAAGAATCATCAAGTAAATATACGAACCGATCAAACCGGGATTTCGTTTGTACTTGCTCGAAACTAATCTACCCCATACCTGATTGTCCCAGAAATAAGAGAAGCCACCGGCTAAATGGGCTCCGACCCAGATGTACCAGCCTAAACCAATACAAATAAATAATATAATGCTGACGACAATCCATCTGTCAAATATAAATGCTTTCAATTGCCTGGTGATCGCCAGAAAACCAATCATCCCAGCGAAAGGAATGAAAACGGCCGGTCCTTTGGTGAGAAAGCCTAATCCAAGGGCACAAAAAAGTATCATTTTCCAGAGCGAGGCAGAGGGCTTGCCAGCAGTAATACTTTTCCAGAATGCCAGTGCACAAATTGCCGTGAACAGTGCCAGGGGTGTATCGGGGGTAATAATATTTGCAGCGATAAATGGCGCAATCATCGTTCCATAAACAATTGCCCCCAATACCAACATCCGCCTGTTGCCAAAAATACTTGATGCAAGCAGGCCGACCGTTAAACATGTGACGAGATAAGACAGGCCATGGAAAAATCTGACTGCGAATTCATTGTGTCCAATAAGTTTAACAGCAGAGATCATTGCCCAATATATTACCGGCGGCTTATCAAGAAAGATTTCATCCTCTCCCAGGTATGGAACCAGCATACTGTGCTTATTGAGCATGGTCATTGCGGTGCCAACATAATATCCTTCGTCGGGCTGCCAGAGACCTCTTCGGCCCTGAAATAGAAATGCCAAAATCAGAAGTAGAATGACAACAGAGCAACCGAGGATAATTTTGTTTTTATTGGTGAGCGGCAAATTTGTCAAAAAACACCTATTTACGTCAGATTAGAGGCTTATTACTCATTTTAAACCGGCGGGCAAGTATATTCGCAGTTAGGCGTAGAGGCAAGAGGCAACAGGCGTTCTGGGGGCTGGGAATTGAGGGCGCAATCCAGCTTAATTAATCGGTTGGGTGGAAATAGTAATCGGGTTCGTTGCCGGGTTTCCATTTTATGTTGCAGCCCATTGAGGGTTTTTGCATGGTTGGTATGGGTCTGTATGCCAGGACTGCGTCCATCGCGGTGCGGAGGTCGCGGCCTGTTATGGGGATGTTCTTGCCTGGGCGGCTGTCGTCGAACTGGCCCCGGTAGACGAGTTTTAACTGGGCATCGAAGAGGAAAAAATCCGGGGTGCAGGCGGCGTGGTAGATTTTTGCGACGGCCTGGGACTCGTCGATGAGGTATGGGAAGGTGAAGCAGAGGCGGTCGGCCTGGCGGGCCATGTTGTCGGGACTGTCGTCGGGATAGGTGGCGAAGTCATTGGAATTAATCGCGATAACGGATATGTATTTCTGTTGATACTCTGCGCAGACCTGGACGAGGACGTTTTGGATGTGCTTTACGAAGGGGCAATGGTTGCAAATGAACATTATCAGGAGTCCTTTTGAACCCTCGACGTCGGCAAGCGACCAGATGCGGCCACGGATGTCGGGCAGGTGAAAATCGGGAGCTTCTACGCCGAGAGCAAGCATTGTGGATGCAGTTAAGGTCATTTGAGTCCCTCCCCAAATTTAATTAAAATTCGAAATCCGAAGCTCGAAATTCAAAGTTAAAAGCAGCTACCCCCCAATCAGGTTTTATTATAGATAAGTGGTCCGATAAAAGTAAATAGGGAAAATCGGGGAGAGCCGGCGGGAAATAACAAACAAAATGTAAATATCCCGACGGTATATGTCGAATGAAGTTATTTGACGACAGGAATTTGCCAGTAAGCGCCTTGGGCGACTAATTTAGTTTAATTCGAAAGAGCTGGCGGGTATAATTTGTGGACTTTACGAGATGCGGCTCTATGGGATGTAACTTTTATGGGTTAGGTGCGTAGAACAAAGGTGCTACCGGATATTTTAATTTAGTTTTGGGGGCAAGGAGCGAATATGTGCGGAATAGTGGCTTATCTTGGCAATCAGGTTGCGCAGCCGATCCTTATTGAGGGTTTGAAAAGGCTTGAATATCGCGGGTATGACTCGGCGGGTGTGGGGCTTTTGAAGAATGGGAAGCTGTTGCTTTCGCGGTCAGTGGGCAGGATAAGCGCACTTGAGAGCATGCTGGCGGACCATGACGGGGAGACGCTGGGGATAGGGCATACCAGGTGGGCTACTCACGGAGGACCCAGTGAGAAGAATGCGCATCCGCATGTGGATTTTTCGGGCAAAATAGCGGTGGTGCATAACGGAATTATCGAAAACTACGCGACGCTTAAGAAATGGCTTATCTCGGAAGGGTGCGATTTCAAGAGCGAGACCGATACCGAGGTGGTTTCGAATTTGATAGGGTATTTTTATAAGAACGTCGACGGGTCCGGCGGTAAGCGGCCAAGCGACGGGCAGAACAAATTTGAGTGGGCGGTGCAGCGAGCGCTGAATGAAATTCACGGGACGTACGGTCTGGCGATAATATGCACGGACTTTGATAACATGATGATCGGGGCCAAGAAGGGCAGCCCGCTGATACTGGGAGTGGGGGAGAATGAATATATACTGGCATCGGATGCGTCGGCTATTGTAAAACATACAAAGCAGGCGATCTACCTTGCTGATAACGAAATGGTGATCATCACGAGCGATGGCTTTAGAACCAAGACGATCGATAACGTGGTGGTGTCGAAGGACGTAAAGGAAATCGAATTTTCGCTGGAGGCGATCGAACTGGGCGGGTTTGAGCATTTCATGCTCAAGGAAATTTTCGAGCAGCCGCAATGTTTGACGACGTGTCTTGGCGGAAGGCTTGATATAAAGAATAACCGCGTGGTGCTTGGCGGGATAGCGGCGCAATTGCGTGAACTGTCGCGGACGCGGCGCGTGATACTTACGGCTTGCGGGACGGCGTGGCATGCGTGTCTTGTTGGAGAATTCCTGATCGAGCAGCTTGCGAGGATACCGGCAGAGACGGAGTACGCAAGTGAGTTTCGGTATCGCAATCCAATCATCGAGGACGGGACTGTTGTTATCGCTGTGAGCCAGTCTGGCGAGACGGCTGATACGCTTGCCGCGGTGGAACAGGCAAAGGAGCGCGGAGCGACGGTGCTGGGGATAGTGAACGCGGTAGGATCGACAATAGCGAGGCAGACGGACAGCGGGGTTTATCTGCATGTCGGGCCGGAAATAGGCGTTGCTTCGACGAAGGCGTTTACGGCGCAGGTTGCGGTGCTGGCGATGATAGCGATAGAGCTTGGCCGGCGGCGGAATTTGAGCCATGATGAGACGGCAGGTTATATTCGCGAACTGGCGTCGATACCGGAGAAGATAAAAACGGTGCTGGAGCAGTCGGATCATATACGCGAGATAGCTAAGGCGAATATCGACAGGAATAACTGGCTGTTCCTTGGCCGTGGGTTCAATTACCCGGTGGCACTGGAAGGGGCGCTGAAGCTTAAGGAAATCAGTTATATACATGCTGAGGGGCTGCCGGCGGCGGAAATGAAGCATGGGCCAATCGCTCTGATAACCAACGGGATGCCGGCGGTGTTTATCGCGACGAAGTGTTCACAGTATCACAAGATAATCGGAAATATTGAAGAGGTGCGGGCGAGGGGCGGCAAGACGATAGTGGTAGGCACCGAGGGTGACGAGAATATCAGGAATTACGCGGATTATCTTATAACGGTGCCGGATGTGGCGGATGTGCTTCAGCCGATGGTGACGGTATTGCCACTGCAATTGCTGGCGTATCATGCGGCGGTACTGAGAGGGCATGATGTGGATAAGCCCAGGAATTTGGCGAAGAGCGTGACCGTAGAGTAAAGGAACACCTGAGGCATTCTATTTGGGAATGCGAGGACCGGAATATCACTGTAAGGTACTTCTTGCGTGACAACGATTCTTGCTACTCAGGAGAGTGTGATTTACTATTGAAATCTGCCGGAATTGAGACTGTGTGTATGCCATTACAGGCTCCCAATGCAAATTCTCACGCAGAACGGTTTGATCGAATAATGCGAAAAGAATTTTGCGGCGGATTGTTGAAAAGCTATCACCGAGCTGCGTAATTTTCCGTGCAGTTGAAAATATAATTACGGGTGCATTTGAGTGTTTGTACCACACGGCCAAAACAGAAATAGACTCCAGCAGCGATAAACCTGCGGAGCTTTCTGTCTCGGCATCGCCCTGACGCTCAGGTTGCTTTCCAGCAGAGCCTTATCCTTCAGAGCGATACGGACAAAGTAATTCAAATGAACTATAATGGCAAACGTGAATTGCTGCTGCGTAGCGTATTACGCAACGAATCGTTATGGCCGTTTACACAGTTAAATGAACAGACCCGCGTTCTTTCATACAGCTTGCTTAATCATAACTCTCAGGAGGTTATGAAATGGCTTCTAGAGCAGTTTAAGCTATCCTGCTCTGGTTCTGGCTACTGCAAACTCGCAATACGGCGTTCGGCTGCATCGAAAATGAAGGACATTTCCTGCTTCGCCGTCCTTGTCTTGCGAGTTTTCGCTACGCCATAACCAGAGCATTATATCTTAAAATGCTCTAGATTTATTTGTAGTTTGGCAGGGCATCTCCATGTGCTTTGATCAAATCGTCACATAAATCACAGATGCGATCCAAAGTTAATTCGGCTGCGGTATGCGGGTCTAACATGGCGGCCTGATAGATGTATTCTTTCTTACCAGTGACAGCGGCCTCAATAGTCAGCAGTTGAACATTGATGTTGGTGCGATTCAATGCAGCACATTGTTGAGGTAATTGACCGACGTAACAGCCTTGAACACCATTCCTGTCGACAAGGCATGGGATTTCAACGACCGATTCGGATGGCAGATTGGTAATAAAACCTTTGTTGAGTACATTACCATGGATCCTTACCGGCGTATCAGTTTCGACAGCACTGAGGATGCGTGCGGCATATTCGTGTGATCGCGTGTGAGATTTTGAGAGTGATTTATAAAGATCGTTCCATCGCTCTGCGAGCATAATGCCGCGACGCGGCAATTCGTCAAGCGGAATATTAAACTCTTCAATAAGTTCGGGGCATGTAGTTTTAATCCAATAAGGGGTGTATTCCGCATTATGCTCAGAGGATTCGGTTATATAATAGCCAAAATGTTTCATGACCTCATAACGTACCATATCGATGTGCTTTTTAGCCCCTTTTTTGCGTGCCAGAGTGTTCATTCGGGCTGCCCTGCGTTTTATTTCTGGATAGATATCTTTACTGTCATCGGTAATTTCAAGAAGCCAGGCCATGTGATTGATACCAGCGACCTTCCAATTAAGCTTCTTAACGGTTTTGAACATTCCAAGTTGTTTGAGAAGCATAGTCGCACAGACTTGAACTGAATGGCATAAGCCGACGGTTTTAACATTGGTTGCCCTCAGCATGGCGCCGGTCAATATAGCCATAGGATTGGAATAGTTCAGGAACCAGGCATCAGGACAGACAGCCTCGATATCCCGGGCAAAATCGAGCATGATTGGAATAGTGCGTAAGCCTCTAAAAATTCCGCCTATTCCAAGGGTGTCTCCAATGGTCTGGCGGAGGCCATATTTCTTGGGAATTTCAAAGTCGATTTGTGTATTCAGAATGTGGTTGCCAATTTGGATGCTGTTGATAACATAATCAGCGTCTTTGAGTGCGGCACGGCGATTTTGTACACCACAATGCGCGGTTATCTTTGCCCTGCCACTGTTGATCTTTTTATTCAGAGCAGCGATAATGCTTTTTGATTCTGCGAGCCGTTTTTTGTCTATATCATACAATGCTATATGGCAATCTCGCATCGCAGGCGATAAGATAATATCCCCGCATACATTTTTTGCAAATACCGCGCTACCAGCGCCAATAAGAGTAACTTTAGCCATTTTCCAATCCTAAAAAAGTTATACGATATTGTTTGATCGTAATTATAGAGGCACTTATCTTTCAAATTTAAAATTTGATAAAATCATCTTTAATTCTGATCGCATTGTTTTGATCTTATGATCAATATCATTGATAGTATACAAATTACAGAATGCTTCAGGGTGATACCCTAATTGCTTATCCATCATCAGAAGACGACGGTCTTGTTGAGCGATCGCGATTTCATCCCGCATGATATTTTTGGCATCTTGATACAGAGTGGATACGGTGAGTTCATTCTTTGTTTTCTGTATTTTTCGCATTATGTCAGAGAATCGAATGATGTTGGTGGTGCTTCGGATAGACAACGCTATGTGCAAGGCTAAGGTCTTCTCTTGTTTGAGGCGATCATTTTTATTATCAATCGCGATAGCATCATCGAGAATATTGATTCCTTTTTCCCAATCTTTGAGCAGGTAAAGGAATGCTTTAATGACAATATTTGGGGTAAAAGGTTTTGTCCAAAACTCCATGTTATCGCCGAGTAGCAGATTGCCTTTTTTATCACGCGGCAATGGCCTCCAGCCGGGGGTGAGCGGCAGTGGGTTTATGTTGAAGGAGAGTGGGTATGCTATGGCATAATTATAGATGGGAGTTCTATATTGGTAACAGCACAGCCAGCCCCTCTTCACACTCATTACAATGAACGTCTTTGTGTCGATGGTGCTGGTCTGGACCAAAGTGGCTTGTTGCACAAAACAGGTTTTAATGCCGATACTTGGCAAGTAAATTATGCTGGTCCAATTACTCATCCTACAGGTGGTATTGAGGGCTCATGCTGGATAGAGTTTGATCTTGGCACGACATACGAGATTTCTAAGATGTGGGTGTGGAATCTAAACTATGCTGAAGGTGGGACGGATTACACCGGGCGAGGCCTGAAAGATGTGTCTATCCAGTGTTCTACAAATGGAACCACTTGGAATCTTTTGACAACCACAACAATTAACCGGTCAACTTATGGCGATGGCTCACCATATCCTCATGAGACCGAGATTGATTTTGGTGGAGTAAATGCTCGTTATGTTCTTGTTACTCCGTCATTAACGACCGGCTGGTGGAATCCAGCACAGTATGTGTATGGGCTTGCAGAAGTACGGTTTTTCAAGAAGGGCATAGCTTCTGATATAAACCATAATAACACAGTTAATTTTGCGGATTTTGGTACTTTGGCCGGAGAGTGGCTCAAACAGGAATATTGGCCACAATAATTATCGGGTGAAGCATGAAGCTTCGCTTTTCGAGCGGAGCTTCATGTCGAAAAATGGGACTTATTGGTTGTGCGAATTACAGTCCTGGGAGTGCGATGATGTGAAATGAAAAGTTAACAAGAGGGTATTTGGCATTGGGTGTGTTACCCGATGTATAAAATGCCCGTGAGTAACTATGTGTTAGGAGAGGAGAAAGAAATGAAGAAGTTCATGGTCGTGGTAGCAGTGTTGTGTATGATGGCTGGTAGTGCATCAGCCGAAGTGAGAGCATTTTGGTCAATGAATGACGGTGTTGGCTCAACCGTAACCGACAGTGTTGCAGGCAATAATGCTGCAATAATTGGTAATGTAACGTGGAATGGCGCAGGATCTGGGCCTGGTGGTGTGGGCGATTCTTTACATTTTGCAGGTGGTTATGCTGAGGCGCCAAATAATGAAGCATTCAATGTAGGGACCAATTCCTTCACTGTTAGTTGGGATATGAGAAGCTCGGCACAAAATCAGTTTATGTTAATTTTTAACCGAGGCGACTCTGAAAGGTATGAATGTTATACATATAGTGATGGTACTATGAACGGGGAACTTGATCCAGGTGGCGTATGGTATAACGCGACTTACCTTGCTGTTCCGCAAACTGCGTTTATCACTGGCGAGTGGGTTCATGCCGAAATGGTAGTAGATAGAGCATATGATGAAAGAGCACCATTTGGCACAGTCGCTCTTTTTGCCGGCGGCGCCTTGATTGGTTCAATGCCTCTGAGCATTGGTGGAAGTCTTGATGCGGCGTTACCATTTGTGATAGGTAATGGCTTTGATACAGGCTATACGACGCCTTACTATGGTGATCTCGCCAATCTAAAGCTGGAAGTTATTCCAGAACCGGCTTCGTTGATTCTTCTTGGTCTTGGCGGTTTGGTAATGGCAAAAAGAAATAAAAATTAGAATTGCATAGATGATTGGATCTATTTTGCTCTTGGGTCGGTTGAAAAATATCGGCCCAAGAGATGTTGTTGCGTTTTTACAGATTATTGTTTCTTTAGGGTGTAACACAGGAACAAAAGTGCGACGAATGTAACGTTGCGGATGTTTTTTTCGTCAAGAACAGGGCAAAGTGCACATGGGATGAGCTTAAAATGGTTTTGTTTGTATTGATCCTCAAAATCTGAAGAAACAGAGGTTTTTACCGAAATGAAGAGACTCGGTTAATTGCTTTATCTGTGGTAAAGAAAAAGTTCTGGTTAAATTAGAAAGGTAGCCATCTTATGAAAAGAAAGGATTTACGCTTGTTGAGCTTTTAGTTGTGATATCAATCGTAGCTTTATTGCTTTCGATTTTGATGCCATCCTTGGGTAAGGCGAGAAAGCAAGCACAACAGGTTGTGTGTATGTCAAATTTGAAGCAGATGGGTGTTTTGATTACTATGTTTGGACAAGACCATGATAATCAATTTTGGAGTGGTTGGCATGCTGGTTACCAGGATAAAGAGTGGATGGTAGAATTGTATTACTATGATAAAAATTTGCCTACAATGGTTAAATGTCCCACTACAAAAAAAGTTTGGAATGGAGAGAAGGACGGAACATTTGGTATGTGGACAGCTGGTCCTGCTAAGAAGAGCATACATTTCCCTTCTCCTCCTGTTAGGGAAGATTTTCCTGTTATGTATGGAAGTTATGCCGTTAATTGGCTTGTTTCAAATGTCCCGGCCGATGTTACTCCCTTTGGTGGATTCCAACCTGCCGATTTTATACGCAGGATGGATGTTTCAGGCTCAAGCCGTGTGCCAGTTCTAGTGGATGGAAATTTTTGGTTGACCCGTCCTGGTATTTACGACACACCAGCTGATTACAAAGGGCAAGTTCCATTCTATAGGTGAGCCATAATAAGCCTCATTCAGCAGAGTTCGCTTACCAGTGAGGCACCTATAAAGAGCTCTATGTCAAGCTATAAAATCTCCGTTCATGCAAAAAAGTTTGACATGAGAGCAATTCTTTCTGCCGATAAATGATTAAAACCCATTTCATAAACTTATAAAGTTTTTAGATGGCTAGTTTGAGGGCTTTACGCGAAGTTATGAGTGGTGCTGCGTACATTTCATGCGTGGTGTATTTACCGCTGTTCCTCGCAGCAAGAGCCGAAGGTGGCGGCGATGCTCAAAGCCATATATAGTACAATTCAAACTGCGACCCCAATGTATAACAGTTAGGGTCGCAGTTTTGCGGAAAAATAAAATCGTAAAAGCTAAATGTTGCGACTTTATTTAGCTGAACATGTTTGTTTTGACCATGAATTATTTTCTTAATATGTACGGCGAAATTTGCTTAAGTGTACGGCCTGCATCAAATAGCTGTTCAAGCTCCTTCTTGCTCAAGGCTCGGTTGGCCATTGTATAACCATCGATATGTGCTGTATAGCCACCAGTTCGGAAAACAGCAGGGGATTTGTAAACAAAATCTACTGCGCTGGCTTCGTCGCAAATCAACGGATCAGCCAAATTGGTTGCATCGACTGGTGTTACATACAAGAATACATTTTCATGACCCGCCGGTACATCACCATCAAAGGTAGCAGCTACATGGTACCACTTATTAAGCATAGGAGCTGAATCAAAGTATTCATAAAAGCTGTTACTATGCGCGCCAGAAGTTGAACCGTCATCAGAAAGTAAAATACCAAATTTCTGGGTGATAGGAGAATAACTCAAATAGTAAGAACGTGTATTAAGACCCCACTTACGAGCTAATTCCCAAGGTGTTAGATCGTTAGCCTCAGTCACGTCTTTAATCCAGAACGAAATCGTAAAGGCTTTGGTGAAAGAGTTAATGTTTGGATCGTTTGCTTCTGCGATAATAAAATCATTCACTACATGTGCGTCATCATTGATGCTAAGCATTCCTGGAACATTCGGCTCCAAATTTCTGGAGTTTCCGGAAAAGTCATTTGCGTCTGCATCTAGTTTGTAGAATGAATAAGGTCCCTGTCCTTCAAGTTTGCCCTGAATATGACGCCCTGATGTGAGTAACGCGGTTAGCTCTGATTTGCTTAATGCCCTGTCATATATCGTGTACCCATCGATGTATGAACGAAGTCCAGCTATTTTAAATGCTTCAGGGGACTCGTAGACAGAGTTTACGGTAGCATGTGTTGCAATCAATGGTGTGCCAAGTGCGGTGTTTCCATCAGGTGTTACATACAGAAAAATATTGTTAATTCCTGATCTCCTTGAACCATCAAATGTTACAGCCACATGCTTCCATCCATTTGTCAGATTATTTACATCGTATCCTGCTACTAAGTTGTCACAGTGCCCCGTATTGCTACTCCCGTCATCTGACAAAAGAAGGCTGAATCTTGTAGTTGGAACACCTGTCCCCGGGTAGTTTATAAAACTAAGGTAGTAGGATCTGGTGCCGGAACCCCACTTGCGAGCTAGTTGGAAGCCTGTTGATGAATAGCCTGCATTATAAGCCTTCATCCAGAATGAAATGGTAAATGTTTTTAGAAGAGAGTTGATATTTGGATTGTTATTTGCCGCGGTAAGCGAGGTGTCTATCATTTTAACACAGTTGCCGTCAACAAACATACCGCTTGTTGTGCTTGGCGTTAAATTGTTATTGTTTACGGTTAGCAAATCATTGCCGTCTTTATTAAATGTGTACAGGGCGATTGGTGGGCAAACACCAGATAATTTGCGACCGGCGTAAAAGAGTTCTTCGATTTCTTCTTTGCTTAGTGCTCTGTCATACATTAGATAGCCATCCAAATCTGACCTTAAGCCAGCAATTTTGAACGCCTCTGGCGAGTTGTAAACTGAATTTATTGCAGATTCTTTTTCAATCAATGGTGGATACAAACAATTTGCCTCGGCAGGCGTTACATACAGAAGTAGATTTTTTTCCCCTGAGGGGGTATCGCCGTCAAATGTTAAAACGACATGATTCCATCCATTTATAAGTTTGTTCACATCGTATTCAGCTATTGCGCTCTCAGTGTGTCCTGAACTATCAGTTCCATTATCTGACAAGAGGACAGAGAATCTTGTAGTCGGAACACCTGTACCTGGGTAGTTTATAAAACTAAGATAGTAGGATCTGGTGCCAGATCCCCATTTGCGAGCAAGCTGGAAACCAGTTGATGAATAACCTGCATTTATGGCCTTCATCCAAAAAGAAATGGTAAAAGCTTTATGAAAAGAATTAATGTTGGGATCATTAGCCTCGGCAGTAAGTGTGGTGTCTATCATGTGAACATACTCACCGCTGTTAAACATCCCAGATGTGTTTTCAGTTAGATGGTTGCCATGACTCTGGCCGCTATTGGGCGCCACATCACTACCATTATCATCGAAATTGTACATAGCTGTTGGGCGTGAATGTTGAGGATTCACTGCTGTATATGTAGTACGAAGATGTTTAGAGAAATTATACATTTTTGTTGGCGTAATTATTCCGCGGTAATATACTATCTGGTCTTCATTTTGTGCATTCACATCTGCGGCCATGTCCTTGGCTTCATTAATCAGGCTGTTGATGTCTATTTGTGTAGCAGAGTCACAGCTTGATTTGACATTTGCGAGATAGGCCAGTATTGTCGCGTCTTGTTGGCCAGCACATATACTTTTCCAACGAATAGAAGGCACAACCAGTTCTAATGTTGGGTTGTCCCCCCTGTCGAGGGCATCAGCATCATAGCCGTCATACATAAAGGAATAATCGATAGATCCGTCGTTTTCTGACCAACTATCACCTATCCATGCATTATAGCCGTATGTGGTTTGGCCATTTGTTCCATCAATGTAAGATAGCACTGGATATGCTCTATTGTTTGCTATTACGCTCTCGCACTTGCCGGGTGAAATATGGTAATTGTAGATTTTCTTCCCTGCTGTTCGCCATTGTTTTAGACGGGGCAGAATGGTGCTATAGTAACTTGCCCTGGGATTGTAATTTGTGGGTTGATTAGGGAGCGTAAAAGTGCGATATGGCCATACGGGCATAATAATATCCACATAAGGCAGCATAATGTTAACATCATTGATGAGCACATAATCAGAGAGGGTTAGCATAATTGGTAAATTTGGGTCTACTTCTTTTACCAAATTGCTTACATGTATAAAATCATTAACTTCATCTTCTCCAGCCCCAGTGTATGGACGTGCCTCATCAATGGGTAAAAAGGCAAAATACTCAGATCCATAACCATTTGTTTTAGTATGAGTCAGCCATGCATCCAGCACGTTTTTGAAAGCTATATCCCATGTGGTAGAATATTTGGGAATTGTATTGCCATCTGTTTTGGTGAACTTGTCGTATTTACTTTCCCAAAATAGCATGAACTGGCCAACATGATGGGCATATTTAAACATAATGGTGTCAGGGCTAGTGTAATCTATAGAATAAATTGAACCATCTGCATTGAATGTAGTTATTGGCATAGTTGGCATACCTGTGCGGACAACCCCGTTCTGGCTTTGATTCTCAGCATCGTAATCTTTGGAGATATTGGCAATAAAATCTGCCGGGAAACAAAAAGTGTGAAAATCAAATAATTGAGCTGTTGGAAATTGTGCATCTAAAACATTTATCCGCAAGGTTAAATTGCTTGAATAAATTCCTGTTTTTATGTTGATCGTTGCGTTCTGGATACCTTCGACATTGCCTTTTGTGCGAATGCTAAGATAAAGTTTGACTCTATCTTTTTTTGGAACTATGACTTCCCATGTTTCATCTATGTATTGTGTCAACAGTGATAAGGGGTCTGCTAGCATCAATCCATCGTAATAGTATGCGCTGCAAAAGATTTGCCTTCTTAGTTCATAATCAAACCTTGACGGTTCCAGCCCTGCCATTGAAATGAGAACGGTTTTGTCGGTATCGCTACAGTTGGTAAGAGTTATTCCGGTTGCCTGAGATTCATTTCGCAGGGTGTAGATGTCGTATGTTGTTACATTTGGTTCATTTAAACTTGCCGGCACTTGTATTTTAACATTATCAATAAACCAGTGATCACTGGTATCGCCGCAAACAGCGCGGAAGCGGATACGGGCATTCGCAATTCTGCCATCGCTTGGGATACTTAAGATCTGAGAATAAAAAATGCCGGTCGAATTACTGTCCCAGTAATGAGTTTTGAGCGCAACCCAGCTGGAGCCATTCCAGTAGTCCACCTGTAAATTATCACCGGATTCTGTGCTTGACCGCTGCCATAGGTAAGAAAGTATTGTGGAATTAACTTCATTTATATCAAAAATTCGGCTTTGTACTTCGTAATTTGCTTTCAAATGGAGCGAATAAGGCGGAGTAGGCTCATCGATTGCCAAATTATCATTTACCGGAGTTCCAACTGTATTTGGCCAATTTGCAGGGCGAAGGCTAACACTAAATTGATCAAAAAAGACGTATTGATCAAGGCGAGTATACGGGTCAGAGAATGATATAACCATATCTGGATCTGGCGCACCATAAGAATAAGAACTCAAGACATAAAGGATCAGTAGAACAAACCACAAGTTTTTTTGAGTTGCCATTTTTCTTTCTCCTTTTTTATTTTAAAGTTAATGTTTGAAAATTTTGGACAATGAGTTCGAATAACCGTTCATAATTCTATAGCATCAGTCCAACACAAGATCCTAAAACACTTATTTAATGTCTGCCGTTTTTTTGAGGGTCAGAGTTTATAAACTCAAATTCAAGAAACAATAACCGGTATTGTGGCTCTATGGTGTAGAATGGTGTAAAAGAGCAATCGAATTTGCCACCAATCTATACAAGGATGGTATAGTTGAATATACAACAATATGACTAAAAGAAAGTCAAGTACTATTTGTATAAAAAGTATTTGCTATGCAAAAAAAACGACTTTAACATATTATTATAAAGGCCTTTATGAAAAGTTTGAATGGGTTTAACTTAAGAGTTTGTAAAATGTATGCAACAATAAATTATTAATATAATGTACTTGACTTTTAAATTTGCTTGGACTAATATATGCTAATGTATAGACAACTATAGGAATCAATCGTGATAACTGCAGATAATAAGAAAATGGTGGGATTCGCTAAAAATAAATATGAACTTCTGAGAAATGAATTGCTCGGAGGAATAGTTTCCAAACGTTTTGAGCCTGGGATGCCCTTGCCATCTGAAACTGAACTAATGAAAACAACGGGGCTAGCTAGGGGTACCATACGTCAGGCGTTTGAAGGTCTAGAGCGTGAAGGATTTGTATATCGTATAAGGGGCAAGGGTACCTTTATAAAGGAGAATGTTACTATCAATGGTAACATTTTACCGGATGGTGCAAAAGGATTGGCACGCAATTTTGTCATGCCAATAAGTCGTGTTTTTATTGGCGCCCGTTATAAGGACGAGTCTTACTGGTCGTTTTTTAGAAGTTTAGAAACTGTTTTGCAGGCCGAACGTTTTAGATTGAGCGTTTCGTATTTTGAAGAGTCGCGTCGCGAAGCAGTATTCGAAGATTTAATGAAGTCGCCGGACTACTGTGATGGGTTAGTTCTTGGTACCGGAATTGTTGATGAATCTTTAGCTGAAAAGTTGTTGGCTAGTAAAGTTGCCCATGTCTGCATAGATGTATGTGCAGAACGGCAGGGGTTAAATACGGTTTGTGAAAATACAGTTGATGGCATGCGTCAAGCAATTTCGCATTTGAGGCGACTTGGGCATGAAATTATCACTTTTATGGGTGCCGTGAAAGGCAGTCGTCATGCGTTCTTTAAGGCTGCGATGGCAGAAGCTGATATGATTGCTGGAGAACCTATACATATTGATGAATCATCCAATTGGTTTAGTGAAGATGTAGCTTGCGAGGTATTTGGGCAATGGCTTGACAATAAAGGAGCATCGACAGCGATCGTTTGTCAAACGGACAAGATGGCTTTGGGCGCAATTGATGCAATGAAGCAGAGAGGTTTAAGGGCGGGACATGAAATCTCTATTATTGGCTATGATAATATTGAAGAAAAGGATGAAAAAATTAAAACCGAGCCTATGTTAACCACAATTGATAACCGTTTGAATATCATAGGAGCGCGTTGCGGTGAGGTGTTGCTTAATCAGGTATTGCGAGGGCAGTGCCAAATTGTTCATGAGTATCTTCCTGTTGTCAAACTTATCGTTAGGCAAACGACAGGACCTGCCATCCGAAATAATCATGTTGGGTAAGGAGAAGTTAATTATATGGTAAGAAAAAAAGCATTTACTCTGGTAGAGTTGCTAGTTGTTATTTCGATTATTGCATTGCTGTTAGCGGTGCTTATGCCAGCCTTGAACAAGGCAAGGGAGCAAGGCAAGGCGATTGTATGTAGCAACAGGCTTCATCAACTTGGGCTTGCGTGCCAGTTATATCTCAATAAATATAATAATAAGTTTTTCCCCAGTTATGCTGATCCACAACAGGCATGGGCCTCATCGGCACAGGGATATGAACTTCAGCGGTCAGCTGGCACGAAGGTGGGATTTTATACCGGCAGTATTTATGATTGTCCTTCGCAAAGAAGCCGTGATTACACTGCTCGGCTGAAAATGATGCCAGATTTTATAAAATACCTTGACTATGCCTATAATGGTTGCATTGGCGATGGCGATATCAGTTCCACTGTCCGCCCCGCACCCAAAGCCAAACTTAGTCGGCCGAGCAGTACAGTCATGTTCTGGGATTCAACTCGTTATCGCGGTTATCCTTGGCCAACTTTTTCATGGGGTATAAACCCCGATTATTGGAACAATAAAAATGCAGGATCTTTTCATACATCGATGGCATTTATGCAATGGCCGCATTCGAAAGCAGCTAATTTCATGTTTGTTGATGGACATGTTGAAAAGGCTAATGAAAAAACTGTAAAAGATGCTTGGTTTAATCCAGGGTTTTAAATTTATACTGTTTAGCGAAAAGGAGGAAGGTAGATTATGAAATTTGACAGAATTAAAGCGATGTTGGCCACAATGGTTGTGTTTCTTGCGGTTGAATCATCACTTCAGGCTGCAGTGAGTTATCAAAGTGCGCTGACGTGGACTGATCCGCTTGTATATCCTATTTGCAGTCTGGCCGCTGGTGACCTGAATCGTGACGGCAAAAAGGATATCCTTGTTGGTTTAGATGAATCGATACCAAGTTATCAAGACGCTCATTTAATTATGCTTGTTCAGGGGGATATGCTCAGGACGGGGTTTTCTCAGGCAGGTCGTGCAAATTGCGGCTGGACACCTGCAAGAGTGTTTGTCAAAGATTTGAATATGGATGGCAATAACGATATTTTGGAATGTCGCGATATAACTAATTATGACTTTTTAGGCAATATCACAGGCTATGCTGGAACTTTTGCTCGACGTTTATCGCTCTCTGCGGATCCAAATATTGGCACGGCCAATTGGTCCTATTCACAAATAGGAAATATTGCTGGATGGTTTACCGGCCCGGCAATAATAGATTTAAACCAGGATGGAAAACTCGATCTTGTTCGAGTTAGGAACAAGGATGGACAGGTATCTCGATACTTTGGTGATGGTATCGGAAATTTTAATGCTGGTTACCTTAATTTTATGAACTTCAATTATGGTTCGACCGATCCTAACGATCAATTTGAAAAATATCCCATTGTTGCAGGGCAACTTGATGCAACTAACAGTTCAGGGATAAATGATATTGCAATTGCACGTCCAAGCGATGGTCTGCTGCATATAATATTCCAACACCCAGCAGGTGGTTTTAATGTGGATCCCATTTATGTTGCACGACCATTTTCTTGTGGAGGTTTTGGAGTGCATGGTACCCATGATCTTCACCTAAGACCTACACATCTTGGCATTGGCGATTTCAATCGTGACGGCAAGAATGACATCGTGGTTATACGCGAGGATGGCTATGTGTACGTATGCTACCAAGAAATACCGCGTGATTTTGCGAGTAATAGAGCTACGCTTATGAGCTATGGAAAGAAAATTACCGATATGAAGGTGGGTGATGTCGACGGCAACGGCTCCGACGATCTTGTAGTTGCCAGGTCAAATGGTGATCTCTATGTAAATCTTCAGGGAGCGCCGGGAGTATTTAATAATCAACTGATCGGTTCTTTTTACACAGATGATCCGAATGTTGGTTTAATTACATGTGTGGATATTGCTGATATGGATAATGATGGTTTAAATGATATTGTGGTCGGCCTTAAAGACGGTCGTATATTTACTTATTATCAGCAGCAGATGTGTTCACAGAATATTCAGGGAGACTTAACTGGTGACTGTATGATCGATTTTAGAGATGTGAACGTCTTTGTTTCGCAGTGGCTCCAGACAACTTCGAGTGCACCATATTTGCCTACAGATCTGAATACTGATGGCATTGTGAATCTAAAAGATGTTGCGACCATCGGGGCGCATTGGATGGAATGTAATCTTATTAACCAGAGCAACTGCTGGCAGTAACAGACCAAGAAGCATCTACCCTGAAGATGTTATAAATCTTCAGGGTGGGTGCACTGTAAAATTTTACAAACAGCGGTTTGATGGGATCAAAAAATGCGATGTTTTTTTGCTATGTCAACGACAATTTTTGTTGTGCTTGTGCAATTATCGTTGGCAATGGGTGCTAGTGGCCCAGCTCAATTTGAACAAGTAAATATTTTTAATACAAACGGAGTCAATAGTCTCAGCGTTGGCGATCTCAACAGAGATGGTCTTGATGATATTGCATGTGGTTGTACTGACGGTAGGTTGTTTCGTTATGCTCAAACTTCCACAATTGGTTTTTTCACAAGTTTGCAAATAGACAATTTGGGACAAGCTATAAATGTAAAGATCGGAGAGATCAGTGGTGATGCTTATAATGACATAGCAGTTGTTCGTTCAGATGGCAGTTTACATCGCGAGTTTTCAACAGGATCAGATAGTTTTGCGTATGCGCTTATCGGTAGTTATGGAGCAGCGCTTACGGGGCCGGAGATCTGTGACCTCAATCAGGATGGTCGAAACGACATACTTGTCGACCGCCACAGCGATGGTGCATTTTCAGTTCGTTATCAAAACGGTTCAGGTGGATTTACGTATGCCTTATTGATCAATTATGGCGCCGGAACGCATGCGATTGCTGCTGGGCATCTAGATGATACGACAGGGACACTAGTGAATGATTTTGTTGTTGGTCGTGAGTATGATGGCGTTTTGTATGCAGAATTCCAGACAACTCCCGGGAGTTTTTCGCATGTATTACTTGACACGTTCAGTTCTCCCATAAATGGTGTTAGCGCAGTTACTTTGCTGAAAGTCGCTGACCTGAATGGAGACGGCCGGCAGGATATTCTGGTTATTTGTGAAGACGGGAAAATATACCGCGAGACTCAGATTCCACTTGCCAGCCGAAATTTTTTCCGGACGACACTTGTGGATTTTGCTCAACAAATGAATGCTATAGCTGTCGATGATATGAATCATGACACCCTAAACGATATTGTTATCGGATTAGCTGACGGAACGGTTTCGATATTGTATCAGCAGGATGATGGCACATTTACAAACGTAACTAACGCGAGTTTTCCCGGAGAAAGCATTGCGGCGATCGACACGGGTGATTTTAGCAACGATGGCTATCGCGACTTTGTTGTCGGGTTTGGCAGTGGAGCAGTATACGCGTTTTATCAGAGAGGATGCTCTCCTGCATTAGCTGGTGATCTGAATAATGACTGCGAGGTCAAATTTGATGATTTTGCGATAATGGCATCACACTGGATGGAATGCAGTTTAGTCAATCAGACAGTATGCTCGAATTGAATGTCATAAGGTTGGTTTTTATGAATGGAAATATTAAGTTAACTTTTGTTATGCTGATGTTCCTACCGATTTTTGCCGCGTCGACCTGTTGGGCAGCAATCGGCAACTTGGTTACCTCATTTTCGGACGGATATTCCCGTCTGAAAACGGCGGAGATCAGCGTATCAACCTGCGGGGGAGAAGCTGTAGTTCACAATTATGAGCTGGTGACGCTTGCGGGTGAATACCAGGCAGCGGGTCTCAGGCTAACAAACTGCGGTGGAACAGATGTTACATGCAATATTTCCCTCACTGGCCTTGACGAATCAACATTTACGTATGTTGTCCAAAAACAAGAATTTCTTAAGACATATTATTATCAATCAAGCAACAACAAGATAAGTGATCCCCTGTGTCTTTTGCCGCGAAACGGGCAGAATTATGTTGTTACGGTACCCGCTAACACAAGAATTAAGCTTTATATAGGAATTCATGTTTTAGCAGCAGCCACTGGAATTAATAATGCGATTCTCACGGTGCAGACGCCTGACGGAAGTGAACAATTGAATTTGACGTTTAATGTTCTTTCTGCTGCTGCTCCGACTGCTTCTCGTTATTATTATGCCGCTTTTATGTGGCCATGGTTGAGTGTGTCAGCTTCTTCGCCAGATTTAGCTGCGATGGATTTAAGGTCGCATGGAACAACCATGATGGAGTTTCCTTCTTTATACGCGACATTTACGACCGCAGGTGATATTGTATCAGTGAATTATTCTGTTCTTGATAGAAGACTTTTGAATTATGGTCCGGCTGTTGGTAAACTACTCCTTTTCTGGGAAGGACAGTATACCCAGTTTACAACTAATGTCGGCACCTATTTGACTCCGTATTCGACAAGCTGGGACAACGCCTTCAAGAATTACCTGCGGGCATGGCTAACGCATGCAAGTCAGTTGGGTTTTGGCGTGGATCGTTTTGCTATCACACCAATTGATGAGGCGCATTCCACTTCTTTTGCGGCAGCTCCCAATGACGAAGTTACTAATTTTATTCATGTCGCCAATTTAGTAAACGATGTGAATTCAAATTTAACTATTGCACTAACTCTCACTGATTATGCGGGCATAACGGATCTCAATGCCATGTTACCCTATGTTGATATAGTCCTGCCCGTATGGCCATATCGCACTAGTACGTTAGCAGGCCAGACGACGGGCTATAAACCGCGGATGGCTTATTATTCTACTTTATTGCCGGCGCTTAAAGCATGGCGAAATGCGGCCAGTGGACGAGAAATCTGGAGTTATCATATAGGCGGCGGCAGTAGCGATCCTGAATTGCTGGGTAATCGTGCGTATCCGGTACTGATGGTCGGCGAAGGCACTGGTGATGGTCTCACTGGAGCCGCTCACTATGCGTATAACTGTTCTGGGGGTAGCAGTTGGGATAACACCGATCAAGGGTTGGCCCCGGACTATAGTTTGATATATGATGGTACGGAAAATCAAGCATCGAACCTTGCCTTTAATCCTACCAGGGCGCGATTAGTTCCCTCTATTCGCTGGGAAGGACTACGTGCCGGGCTCCAGGACGCTCGAATACTGCTTTACCTAAAAGAAGTTAAAAGCCAACAGGTTACTGCTGTCCAGACGCAAATACAGGCACTTCTTGACGAAGCTGCGAGCATGGCCAGTGATGTGGCTCTTAAGTGGGATGGTGGCATTACTCAGCCTAATGATGTGGTACTTTATTCTGGCTGGGTGACCGCAGACTACATGTTCGATTATGCAAGGCGGATAAGATTGCTGTACATGAGTGTGAATCCGCATTTGTGCTCTCATCCAATTCAGGGTGACACCAATCGTGATTGTAAGATTAATTTTGGGGATTTGGCGAGATTGATCTCTGAATGGATGAGCTGCAATCTGAGTACTTCTCAACTGTGTAATTAATAGTTCCACAAAATAAAGTTGTTAGCTATTAGGAGGGATTTGGATGAAATAATTAGGCGGCATTACGAATTGAAGGGGTTAAATTAAATATTATTTTTGGAGGAGAGAATCATGAAAAAGCAAAGAAAATTCGTCTCATTGGTTTTAGTTATTCTGACATTGCTATCTGGGAGTTGCATGGCCCTTGATTTTCAGAAGTACAACGTATTCAATACAGACTCTGGCGTTGGTATCTCTAGTTTGAGTATTGGCGATTTGAATCGAGATGGTTCAAGTGATATGGCCCTTGGCTGGAGTAATGGCCAACTGTGGCGGCTTTCACAGACGGGCACAAGAGGGGTATTCACCGGTAACTGGATACAGACTTTAGGTGCTCCGATAGGCGTAAATGTTGCAGACATAAGCGGCGATGGCTACAATGATATTGAGATTACGCGGAACAGCGATGGAAGTCTGCATAGGCAGTATTCAACAGGATCAGATACTTTTGGGTATGCTCTTATAGCCAATAATGGTTCAATGATTACTACTGTTCTTGGTGATTTGAATCAAAATGGCAAAACTGATATCGCAGTTTTACGAGCAGCTGATGGTGCGCTGTCCATGCGCACGCAAAATGGCACTGGTGGGTTCAGCTATACACTTTTAGGAAACTATGGTGCTGCATCAGCACTTGCGATTGGACATATGGATGCTACAAGAGATCCGCTTGTGACTGATGTTGTCGTCGGACGTGATTCGGGTTCACTGTATGTAAGATATCAAGGTGCCGCTGGTAACTTCACGAACCAGAAGCTGATTGCAGAATTTGGCCAGAAGATCACGCAAGTGGGAACAGGTGACCTTAATGCAGATGGCAAAAACGATGTTTTGGTTGCACGGCTGGATGGTTCCATTTATGAACAAATACAAGTTGGCTCACAAGATTTTTCAACTCAAAATCTGATTATGAATGTTGGTCAGGAGGTCAAGTCTTTAGCTTTAGGCGACCTTGATAATGACGGCCTGATCGATTTTGTTCTCGGCCGTGCAGACGGTAGCCTGCTTGCTGAATTTCAAAGAGCCGGTGGAACTTTTGACCATCAAGTATTAAGCATATATGCTGGTACGACTATTACCAGCCTTGGTATTGGCGCCTTGGATGGTAGTGGACGAAACGCTTTGGCAGTGGGGCTGAGCACTGGAGCTGTCGATATTTACTATCAGATTCCTGAACCTGCAACGATTGCTCTGCTTGCTCTTGGCGGTGTTGCCATGATTAGAAGAGGCAGTAAGTAAGGACACATATAAAGGTGTGCATAGATTGCACTGATTTGATTTGTTTGGCCTGCTCTTTGGCTATTTGTTACATCAAAGGGCAGGCTTGCTTATTAAAAGAATGACAATGAAATTATATGGATATGCGTTGTAGATCGGCGGAATTCAGATTTGATTGTTATCATAATCTTATTCTGTTTGGATATAATCACCTGATTTATGGTGATGAGAATGTTCGTTTTAGCCCAAACTTTGAAATTGGCGAGAATGGTGTACTGTTGGCTTGGAAGTATCCAAGGAAGCACAAATCGTGTTATGGTAAAAGGCCGTTGCGTTTAGCGGCGAGTATGTTTTAGCTGCTCAGATATTGAAATTCCCAATCTTGCAACTGAAAAAATCAATCTTTTCTTTCTCTGCTGGTGGAACGGACTGGGCTTGCCCAGGGGCGTTGTGGAGTGATGGCAAAGTTGGTGTTCGCTTGCCATAACGGAGAAGAGTGGAAACAAATTATTATAGGATAGATATGTTCAATCAAAATAAAGTGAAAATGGAAAAATCTATGAAAGACCGGAATTTTAATATGATAGTGGAAACCGAGCAACTTATTAATATTCAAGGTCGAAATTACAAATTTTTGTTTAACTGTAAAAGCGGGAAATTCTCTCAAATAGAGATTTTTAATGGTATTACTTGGCATCAAATAACAAAAGACGGAGAGTTGGTTGGCGATAATTGGGATTTGCCAATGGTGAGTTGTGAAGTGGTAAAGAAAGAATCGGACTATCTCAAAATCGAAACTGTCAGAAAGACTGATATGTGGAGAATAAATGCTTCATATGAAGTGTTTGGCAGTGGATATATAGTATGCACGTTCGCTTTGGAGGCGTTAGTCGATCAGGCTTTTATAAAGCCCTTAATGGTTGGAGTAAGCCTGGATGAGCAAACCGTTTTCTCGAGACCTCATCGAATAATGAATAATACTAATAATATAAAGGATATTCGCTCTATAAGAGCGATTTCGATTGATTATACAACTGACGATAGACCAGTGACTAATAGTGTGAATTTTCTGTTGGAGTCTGTAACAACCAATATGAACAATCGTGCCTGTGAAAAACTGATTGAGCAGCGGTCTGGCTATCGCTTCATTGGTTGGCAATTGAGCAAAGAATACAATTTCCCATTTCCTGAAGGTTACCGTTACCAAAATCGCTGGGCATTAACATTAACAGGTCTTGATAACAGCCCATCCAATGTCCGCGGGCAGAGAATTTATCATTATTATGGATTGTGGCCGCGTTTTCCAAGCAATGACATGTTAGAGGAAATGGCTGAATACGGTTGCTCCATATTGGCCTTACATAATGTTTCAAGGTATATAACTGGTTTTGAACCGGATGAGAAAGAAATGCGGCGGGTCGTGAACCGTGCTCATGAACTGGGGATGAAAGTTATATCCTATTGTCAGCCGTATTTAATGTCTATCAATTCCCCGTATTATAAGCACTTCACTGATAGTCGTACAGAGTGTTTACGAATATGGCATTGTCTGGCTGAGACACAAATTTGTTGCTATGAACCGTTAACAGACTGGGATTGCGACGAACTGTGCCTGAGAAGCGAGAAAGCTTACAAACTTATTCATGACGGTGTTATAGAATTTTATAGAAAATATGGCACTGATGGGCTCTACATAGATTTCTGCTGGCCAGCGCAAGGCTTGTGCAATGATAATAGACATGGACACCCGACGGGATTGTTCAATTTTTATGACTACTTGCGGTTGATACGGCAGTGGCGTAAAGATATCGACGACGATATCATGATAGGTCATGGCGGGGGTGTGTTAGTTTCAAGTGATTTTGTAGAAGGTTTTGACGCTTGCTTAACGGGTGAAGCTCAAAAGGAACTCGATCCTATTACGATTGGACAACAAATCGGTGTTGCGCCAACATTGTGGACGATGCAGAGAGCAAAAGAGGATGAATTCCGGTCTGTGGCCACTATTGAGAACCTTGTGCGTGAAGGCGTTACCCCTCATGTAGGCGTGGGGGTCGGTGGAACGGCGATTGTGGCGACGGTTGATCCGGCGCACCCTGTTCATCTGATGGCTTTGTGGCAAATGTGGCGTGCATTCCCTGTTGAAGAGGCGACTTACTATAATTATCTGACTGAAAAAGTGTTGAGTTTAGACAATGAAAATGTATTTTATAGTCTTTATGTAACAAACATCAAGCAAGTACTTCTGATTCTGGCCAATTCGGGCAAGCCCGCCTTCGAAGCTACTCCTGCCACAGGAGTAAGTGTCAAAATAGATGTTCGTAAATTGGGATTGCCTTCTCAGATGAACTGTTGGCGGCTGAAAGGCGCTACTTACGAAACTTTCCGTATCGCCGAAGTGCCGCCAGTAAATGATGGTTCTATTGATGTTCCTGAATTGAGTTTGCACGAGTATATTGGCTTTGTTTTAAGTCCGTCAGATGCCCCCATGGAACTGACGAGGTTGATGAGACATCTTGAAGGACGTCCCGAAAGATTACCTGCTATTCTGAAAGCCAAACAGAAGCGATTGGCTGAATTTGATAAGAAAATTGACTACTTTGCGACATTACCAAATGCCAAAAAAGAAATGGATATAGCTTTATTTAAACGAAATGACAGAGTTGCCGAATGATACCCCAATTCAGCATGAATAAATCGTAGAGAGTGTGAAAATTGTAATACAGTGATGATGGAATAAGATGGATTTAGTTGTCACATTAAATATTTGGTAGATGCGTAACACAGAAAAGTTAAGCAATCTAAATATGTTCTGAGAGAGGCGCTTAATGAATATGCACTGGATTGATTGGACAATTATAACCGCATTTATAGCGATTCTAACTTGTATTGCGGTTTATGCCAACCGTTTCAACAAAGGGGTTTCAGATTTTCTGACGGCAAACCGTTGTGCTGGAAGGTATTTGCTGACTGTATCGCAAGATGCCGGTAATCTTGGTGCTATTAGCGTTATTGCATGGTTTCAAATTTATTATAACGCGGGATTCTCTGCTGCTTGGTGGAATATGCTAACATGGCCGATAATACTGTTTCTCAGTATATCAGGATGGATAACTTATCGTTACCGTGAAACTCGTGTTATGACAATGGCTCAGTTGTTTGAACTGCGTTATAGCAAAAAATTTCGTATTTTTTGTGGCATTCTTGCCTGGACTGCTGGTGTTATGAATATGGGTATATTCCCTGCCGTAACAGCGCAGTTCATAATACATTTTTGCGGTCTTCCTCAGGATATTCATCTGTATGGAATTAACATTTCTACTTTTCCGTTACTTATGGCCATCGAACTGTCATTATGCCTATTATTTACTTTCATGGGCGGTCTGATTGCAGTTATGGTAACCGATTTTGCCCAAGGAGTTTTTTGTAATATGGTTTTTATAACTATTCTGGTCATATGTTTTTTGACTTTTGATTGGCGTCATATTACTGAAGCACTACAAACAGCTCCGCCAGATGCTTCCATGATAAATCCTTTTAAGTCAACAAAAGTTGATGGGTTCAATATAGGATATTTCCTCATAGTCGCTTTTACATTAGTTTATGGCTGGAGAGCTTGGCAAGGCACACAGGGTTTTAATGCTGCCGCCAAAAACCCACATGAAGCCAAGATGGCAGGAATCGTCGCTATGTGGCGAACTCTTATAATACAGATCACTCTGCTGGTGATACCTATTTGTGCGTTTACACTGCTTAATCATAAAGATTTTACGGCTGTTGCGCATAGCGTTCAAGATGTTATTGGTTCTATTGAAAGTGAACAGCTTCAGAAGCAGGTTGCAATACCGCTGGTTCTCGCAAAAGTTCTTCCAGTGGGTATCATCGGTTTGTTTTGTGCAATTATGTTTGCTGCTGCCATTAGCACTGACAACACATATCTGCATTCATGGGGCAGTATTTTTGTGCAGGATGTCATTTTGCCGTTCCGTAAAGAAAAATTTTCAACCAAAACTCATATGCTCCTATTGCGTCTTTCAATTTTACTTGTGGCGGTGATTATTTTCTTTTTCAGTCTGCTCTTTAAACAGATCGATTATATAGCGATGTACATGCAAGTTACGGGGGCACTCTATCTTGGTGGCGCAGGCGCTGTTATTGTAGGAGGTCTTTACTGGAAGCGAGGTTCCGTTCATGCCGCATGGACGGCAATGCTGGTGGGGATATTTTTTGCAGGAGGGGGTCTTTTGATCCAGCAGTTCTGGTGTCCCGTTGTTGTGATTTTACAGGACTGGCTGCCGAATCTGCAATTTTTGCAAAACAATAGCGAAAAGTTTCCATTTAGTGGAAATTATATTAGTTTATTTGCAAGTGTATGTGCAATCACTTCTTATATTTTGGTTTCACTTTGGGATTGGCTGATACTTCGAAAATGTCCGTTCGATATAGAACGTATGCTTCACCGCGGGAAGTATGCCATAAAGGGGGAGCATGCAGGCAACATAACTCTGCCGCCGACCGGATGGCGTGCTCTTTTACCTGACAAAGAGTTTACAGGATGGGATAAGGTGATTCATATAGGTACGACCTCTTGGACAGTTGGATGGTCATTGTTTTTTATAACAATTCTTTTGATCAATAGTGTTTGGGAAATTCCTGATGGATGGTGGATTAAGTACTGGCACTTTTATATATGGTTATTTTTTGGGTTAAGCATATTTTGTACCATATGGCTTCTATGGGGAGGTTTGCGTGATGTCAAAAATCTATTTCAGACATTAAAAACTGCTGACAGAAATGTCTGCGATGACGGACGTGTTACGGCTTTTCAGGAAGTCTTAGGCAAGAAAGTCTTAGAAAGTCAAAAACTTTCTGTTAACGAAAGCAAATAAATTGCTAAGAGACAAAGCGCTTATGAAAAACCAAATTTGGAGAAGGGTGGAACAGCAGTTGTGGGCAATGGGCGGATATGCTCTATCCAGACAGGTGCCTAAGTTTGCTGGACAGAACTCACTCCATGGTACTATTATCTTTTCTTCAGTAATTCTGGTACTCACATTTTCATCCATTTTGTTTGGCATGCCTAAAGACGCTGAACCGAATGTTCCGGGTGAGATAGCATTTTATTTACCACCTGTTATTTTCGCGGTTCCCGATATAGAGACTAGCATATACTTTGACAATATCTGCCTTGTGGTTAACCCTTCAAATTATGTATTTGACGTAAATTGTGATAAAGGCATACAGCAATCTGAACGTTGGACGTTTCTACCAACTTCTAAAGATATCGGATTATATTCTCTTGTGATTGAAGTCCGTGATGAAATAAACAGGATAATTGCCCGCTCAGGCACAATGATCAAAGTCGTTCCCAAAGATGCTGGTGCATATCAGAAAAGAACAATTTTGATGATTGGGGACAGCTTAACGCAATACTCAATCTATCCCCGGCACCTTCTAGATCTTTGTAAAGGCGATACCAATCCTACGATTACACTTATCGGCTCTCACGTACCTGACAGTAATTGTCCTTTCAACAGACATGAAGGTTATGGCGGCTGGACTGCTAAGGCTTTTGCTACCCGTTATACAGGAATAGCTCGCATTGGTGATTACCGCAAGAGAGGGAGTCCTTTCCTATACCAGGATGTAAACGAAGAACCCAAATTTAATTTTGGCCGATACTGCGTCGAATTCAATAATGGTAAAAAACCTGATTTTGTGACAATTTTGCTAGGCGCAAATGATATTTTTTACGCTAACGATGGCAGTATTGATAGGATAATTGATGAGATGTTGGCACATTATGATAAGCTTATTAAGATGCTCCATGGCTTTCATTCTGATACCAAGATAGGGGTATTGTTGCCCTTACCGCCTGCAGCATCTCAGGATGCCTTTGGTGTGAATTACGGTTGTGGCCAGTCACGTTGGCAGTACAAACGAAATCAGCATCACCTTGTGAAACGTCTGATTGATCACTATGGTAATCGTGAAATCGAGAATGTTTTTATCGTTGGAACTAATGTTGCTATAGATTGCGTACATGGCTATCCACCAAACAATGCGCTTCATCCGTCTGAATATGGCTATTATCAGATAGGCGATGTTATATACTCGTGGATCAAAGCCATTTTAGATTCAAAGTCGTAAGTGTCATATTAAGAATTTATTTTTAGAAAGGGCTGATGATATGTATTTATATAATATTGGTTTCCGCCTTATAATTGTAATGGCGGTTATTTTGTTTGGAACAGTAGCTTATGCTGATTCCAAAGCAATCTTTCTTGTAAAGGAGGGTGAGAATCGGGCAATTATTGTTGTTCCGGCGGAGACAAAGTATGAAGCAAAAGAAGGCGAAAACCCTAAATACCCACAAAAATCATTGAGAGAAATTGCAGAGGTACTTTCTGAATATATTAAAAAATCAACGGGTATAAGCCTAAATATTGTGTCCGAGTCGAACTCCGTACATGACAGGCCTATACAAATTCACATCGGGATTACAGAATATGTAAAAAAACGCGGATTAGAAATCAATAAGCTTGATGAAGAAGGTTTTATTTTAGACTCGATGGATAGTGCTAAAATTGTCATTGCAGGACCAACATCTTATGGCACTGAATTCGGAATTTATGAGTTTCTGGAACGGTATGTTGGTGTGCGATGGCTTATGCCTGGGCTAGAGGGAGAGGATGTGCCTGCGAACATATCAATCGGCATTCCTCACGAGCATATCAAACAGCAGCCAGCATATTTTTCACGATGCTTAAGCGGTCTTTTCACAGAACCAGAGAGGATATGGAGCAGATTTAATCGCATGCGATGGCGCATTAGTTTCCATCATAATATCTACAACGTTGTCTCTCCTGTAAAATATGCAATAACACATCCGGAGTTTTTTCCACTCCATAATGGCAACCGATTCATACCGACAGGAATGGATCACTGGCAACCATGTTTTACCGCTGATGGTCTAGTTGAGGAAGCGGTTAAAAACATCTGTGATTATTTTGAAAAACATCCAAATGCGACCTCATATTCCCTCGGAGTAAACGATGCGAGTGGTTACTGTGAATGTGAAAAGTGTCGTACTCGATACCCTGCCCGCAAAAACACGCTTAAGCTTGATCATCTCTCTGATCTTTATTTTGAATGGTGTAACAAAGTTGTCGAGGGGGTGCTAAAAAAGTATCCGGACAAATACTTCGGCTGCCTGGCATATAGCGAGATATATGATCCCCCAGATCATGTCAAAATTAATGAAAGAATTCTGCCATTTTTGACGTATGACCGGATGAAATGGGTAGATCAGGAAATTGAAGCTCAAGGCCATAAGACAACGAAACAATGGGCGGCGATGTGTCCAAGCATGGGCTGGTATGACTATATCTATGGTAGCCAGTATTTTCTGCCGCGTGTGTATTCGCACAAAATGGCCGAATACTATCGCTATGGATATGAAAATGGCGTCCGAGCAATCTATGCTGAGGCATACCCGAACTGGGGAGGAGAAGGGGCCAAAATGTATATTGCATTAAAAGTATTGTGGGATCCAAATCAGGATGTAGATGTATTGCTTCGTGATTGGTATGTTCGCGCGGTTGGCCCCAAAGCAGCGGATGACTTGGCTGCTCACTTTCAACACTGGGAAGATTTTTGGACTAAGCGTATGCCCCAATATAAAAGGTGGTGGTCCAAAGGTGGGCAATACCTTAATTTCGATTCGCTTACCTATCTTGATAATCTTGATAATAACGACCTGGCTTCCTCGCGTAAATTACTGGAGTCTGTATTGAAAAATGCTCAGACGGTGGCTCAGAAGGCTCGTGCCAATGTTTTTATTAAGGCCTTTGAGCGGTATGAGGTGGTAGTTCTAACGAGAACGGGGCATTTAAAAACTTATTGAGAATGTCAGAAGTATATTGTATGTGAAGCGGTTCTTTTTGCCCAATTTTAGTTGCGAAAGTTCTAATTATAAGGCAGCGAACGATATAATTACTTGATGGTTGGCACGCCATAGGTTTTTTCACCTATGCGATATCTTGGTGAAGAGTCGTAGAATTTTTTAGGTGCCTTAATCAGATAGGAAAAATAATATTGGGCGATAAATTCAGATACTGACAATAAACGCAAAGGTACATCGTATGTATAATAAACTCAATTTTGCCGTTATTGGTTGTGGTATGTTGGCACAGTCTCAGCACATACCGAACATAGTTCGTTCGCAGAAGATGGTGTTACATACTTGCTGTGATCTTTCGGACGAATCCTTGCGGATATGCAAGGATAAGTTTGGTGCATTGAATGTTAGCAAGGATTTTGCTGCGGTTATAAATGATCCCGATGTCGAAGCGATTTGTGTGGCAACCACCGAAAAGCTACGACTGCCCGTTATTGCGGCTGCGGCTAAGGCGAAAAAGCCTGTATATTGTGAGAAACCGCTTGCGCGTTTTCTCGAAGAGATGTATGAAATTCAGCGTATTGTCAATAGTGCCGGCATACCTTTTTGTGTCGGGCATAATCGTCGCAGTTCGCCTGCTATGCGTGAAGCTCATGCTATTTTCAGGTCGCACATGGAAGATCCAAAGTCATGCCCATGGCGTTTTGACCGTGAGGGTGCTAAGCGGCCTGCGCTTGCCGATAATGGCAAAGCTGCCATATCCGTGCGAATAAATGATGACTGGTATAGTTGGAAATCATGGGTGTTCGATAAGCAGCAGGCTCCGTTTGGGCCGATGCTCTTTGAGATGACGCACTTCACGGATATCTGTAATTGGTTCCTTGCTGCTGAGCCTGTAGAGGTCGTCGCGATGGAGCAGGGTATGCTTAATAG
>Ga0154577_1188_pt2 | contig 34140 bp, 26 predicted proteins | sample RifGroF2_FD_116006 | JGI IMG/M metagenome (GOLD analysis project Ga0154577, IMG submission 116006) | Planctomycetes bacterium GWF2_42_9
ACAAATTGTTTGCTGTATTCGATGTAATGCCATTCCTCGACCATAGGATTTGTAGGGCTTGCAGGCGATTGAAACGTATTAACCTGTGCGCTATCAGCGAACACTATTACATTATGCGGAACCTTAACCTGTTTATCAAAATTAATGACAAAAGGTGTCAGTCCTCTCCTATCCAAACTCAATTCCGCGTTAATACCATAAGTCATCCATTTGGTGTTATATTTTGGTTTATATCTGCTGCTGCCGTATGGAAACGAAGGACATATCTCAACCGAATCATATTTTATATAAGGATACAACTTCGCTTGTTTCCTGAACAATGGCCTCTTGCCTTCCATCATAGTAGACGCAATCCCCGGCTCAAATCCGTAATACCACAATGTTCCCCACTGCCCACTTTCATCTTTGACGTAAGATGCCTGCATAAAAACATTTCGTTTATTATCCTCAAGATACATATCGAACGCTATTGATAATTGTTTGAGATTCGAAGTACATATAACTTTTTTAGCCTGCCTTCTTGCCGAATTTAAAGCAGGAACAAGTATTGCCAGCATGATCGCTATGATCGAAATCACTACCAGCAGTTCAACAAGCGTGAATCCTCTAGTTTTCCGATTATTCATTATCAATCCTTTTTATACCAAGCCGCTTCATTTCGCCAGTGATTAGCAAAAATTCTAAAATCCTGAAAATCAATAAAACCGCTATCATTAATATCACCTTTAAGATACGTACCATCGCAAAGATAATCTTCCTGCATCAGGTACAGATCATTAAAATCGACTATGCCGTCACCATCCAAATCCGCCGACCAGAATTCGGCAGCCGTCATATTAAAACTATAAAGAGTGTAAGGCCCATAAACATAAGTATTCTGGTCTAGCTCGCTTTTACCGTAATATATCGTACCGCTTTTTATATCTTCTGTGATTCCGGCAAATTTAAAATTCGGCAAAGGAAAACCGTGGGGATTTGCATATATATTCCCATCGATTGATGTTACTGTATAGTTGTTTGGATCAGATGTCGGCACAATTTTTGCGATTCCAACATAACTTCCCATATAAATATTATAGTCGGCATCAATTACTATCGAATCCGAACCTGCCAGCAGAGCGTTATTGACAATAAGTTTTGCAGCAACTATAAAACTATTATCCTCAGCAAAACTGTCAAGCTGTCCTCTGGAAATTCTATATATATCTACATAACCAAGCCCGCGGCCGTCAAACACCGGCTTAAAATCTGCCACATAAAGATTATCAGCATAATCAAATGCGATCGCACCGGAGTTCTTAGATGATACTTGCGTAACCTGCGTTTCACTTCCATTGCCGCTCATATCCAGCATAAAAATTGTATTGTTAACAGGACCTACTCCGTTGCTGAAAAGTTGATTGTCCCGATACCTCGAAGCTGTAGAATAATAATTGCGGTTCAAAACTGTTTTTTCAGCGGCAATGCTGTTTAGCATTTCAACGTAAACCGCTTTTTGTGATTCTCCTGTCGGCAAAAATACATTATTACTATCGCTTAAAAACGAAAAATCTGCAGGGTCCCACGTACTGGTTGTTGAATAGCCTGCATTCGCAAAAACAACATTAAAACTATCGCTCACATTCGAATAGTAGTAAATGTCTTTGCCGTTAAAAGCATAAAGCAGGCCGTCAGCTTCACAAAAATCTATTCGCGTAAACCCTTTGCTGTTTACGGTCCCTGCCGTTGCAGGTATTTCCGCTGCCGCCAGTTTGCCGACAGCAGCGGAAAGAAAAATCAAAATTAAATAAAAATATTTCATTTATTTCTTACGTAAAAAACAAACCCCGGCCAGCAGCATCAACACCGTAGCCGGTTCGGGAATAACATCCGCAAAACCTACTACATCCGCAAGTCCGCTGTCCCCTGGAATATCAGTAACGCGAACATACATGATCCAATCAAGCGAAACACCTATCGCATTGCTGATATCCACCTGCGTTCCGCCGCATCCTCCTGCATAATCAGCCTCTACATCGTTAGGCATTCTGCCCATATATGAAATACCGGGCGGTGTAGCATGAACAAAATTGCCAGCCGATGCTGTGTAAGGATATAAGGCGTCAGCATAAGTATTCGCAATCTCATAAAAAGCTATCCCATCCTGACTGACTTCAATTTTCGCGGGTTCAAAATAAGCATACACGATACTGCCGTCGCCCTCCCAATCAGTCGCGAAAAATGCGTTTCCAAAAATCAAGAAATCTATTCCATATTCAACATCTTCAGGATTATTAAGAACCTTGTGGTCGAATGCAATTGTTATAGAACCGCCATTACCAAGACTTAATACTTCTGATGCTTCCCAAGGTGCAGCTGCTATAGAAACAGGCCATGCATAACCATCCGACACAGGCGGAGCACCAAGCACAACATCAGGATTGTTATATCCAACATCTGCCCCAATACCCTGGGTAAATGAAATTATTGAACTTGCGTATGGCGATGCATTCAACATTGAACAATATGCTAAAATAATATTTACAATTACTAAACTGCGTTTCATTTTCTTCTACTCCAAAAACAAGGTTAAATTAATCAAAACGATATCCACATTGGGTCTGTTGCGGCCGATTGTTAGCCCCCTGATTTATTCAGGGGGTTTGTATCGACCGCCAGGCAGACCTCAAAAGCATTAAGCTTTGTGGAATTGGACAAAACTAAATTTCAGCCATAAAGTCCAAAAGAAATAAATATTTTTATCTCTGTGAGCTCTGTGTCCTCTGTGGCTAAAAACAAAAAAAGCCGCCGTTCCCGACAAAAGGAACGGCGGCTTATAATCCAAAACAAAAATGCTGCGATAAACGCAACATATTCGTCGGTGTTCCTTACGCGAGAACTCTCAACAAATTTTCGATTTCAGCAAGGTTTTCTGACTTGCGTTTTCACAAAGAACCCTTCCCGTTCTGAAATTTCGAATTTGAGATTAAAATTTTCAAAACAGTGGTACGACTTCTTTGGTCATCAAACGCTTACAGCGGCGCGACCGTTACGGCTTTTAACCGTATTCCCTTTACCAAAATCAATATTTTCTTTTTAAAAGAACAGGCGTAGTTTACTCTGCGCCTTTATATCTGTAAACAAAAATCTTATTTTAGCACAAAAATTACAATCAACAGCGCGATAATCGCAAACGTGCAAACTCCCATTGCAGTTATAAAAACCCACATAAACCGCTTATGCTGGGTATTTAGAATGTATTTCAGATACCTGTCGCTGGCGGAGAATGTTTTGCCCATCTGCTCAATACTTCCAGCCTGCTCGGCGACATTATCCTTCAATTTATCAGTGATCGTGTTAAATTTCCGCATCCCCTCAACGATTTGATTATCAACCGCGGCCGAGGCAGCAATCTGTCCTGCCATTTCCTTTATCGCGGCCGTTTGCGTTTCGGATGCCGCCGGTATTTTCGCGATCGTCTCGGCAAACTGCTGATTTTTTAATGCCTGCGTCTTCAACTGCTCAATAAGCGACTCCACAACCATTTTCTGATTTTTCATACCCTCTGGTAAGTTCTGAAGAAGCTGGGGAATTTCATCAATCCGTTGCATCAACTTTGCATTTTGCGCAACGTGCCTGTCGAGATTTTCATTAATAGATCCCAGTTTTTGAACAAGCTGCTCAAAAGAATTCTGGATCATTTGAAGTGCTTCTGTTCGTTCAGGTAAATCTGTTCTGCGCGGAAGCGGAATGATGTTGTGAAAATTTTTGGGCAATTCTGTGGTTTCCGGCCCCTGCAAATGCTCATATACATTACCTTTTTTCTTTGCAGAAAACCATTTTGTCGTTCTTGTTATCAGCTCTTTGATTGCCATAACTTTTCCCTGTCGCGGTTGCAATACTATACATAAACTGTTAATCCGTTACGATATATAATGTGCCCAAAGTCCTATAAAAGCAAGAAAAATCCTTACAATCATCCCTATTCGTCTTAATTTTTAGATATTTGGTCTATTGTATTTAAACATAATGCTTATTGAGAAAATCGACTGCTTTAGAGAATATACTTTGTGGTTCATTTGGAAAGGTTTTACGATGAAAGCTCTTGTTTACCATGGCGTTCACGATGTCCGTATCGATGAAGTTCCACACCCAGAGATTAAAGACCCGACCGATGCCATAATCAAGGTTACACTTACCGCCATTTGCGGTTCTGATCTGCATATGTATGATGGCTATATCCCAATGATGAAAAAAGGTGATATTCTCGGCCATGAATTTATGGGCACAGTAGTGGAAACAGGCGCTGAAGTTAAAAAACTAAAAATCGGCGACAAAGTTGTTGTACCATTTCCCATCGCTTGCGGACATTGTTTTTACTGCAAAAATGGAATGTTCTCGCTTTGCGATAATAGTAACCCCAACAAAAAGGATGCTGAAAAATTTTATGGTTATACCGCTGCGGGCATTTATGGATATTCTCATTTATTTGGGGGTTTCCCCGGCGGTCAGGCCGAATACGCGCGCGTTCCCTATGCTGATGTCGACACATTTAAAGTACCAAACGAAATCCCTGATGAAAAAGTTTTATTTCTGTCCGATATTTATCCGACCGGCTATATGGCCGCTGATTTTTGCCAAATCCAACCAAATCAGACTATTGCAGTTTGGGGCTGCGGACCAGTTGGCCAATTCGCCATACGCAGTTGTCTTATGCTTGGAGCAGAGCGTGTGATAGCTATTGACAGATTCCCCGAACGTCTGCAAATGGCAAAAGCTGCCGGACCCAACGTGGAAGTCATCAACTATCTTAAAATTAAACACATAACGCAGAATTTGAGAGAAATGACTAACGGCCAAGGCCCGGATGCCTGCATCGATGCTGTCGGTCTTGAAGCACACGGAAAAGGGATTTCAGCAAAATATGATAAAGTAAAGCAAACGATCAAACTACAAACAGATCGTCCCACCGTCCTTCGAGAGACAATACAAGCATGTCGAAAAGGTGGAATCGTCTCGATAGTCGGCGTTTATGGCGGATTTATAGATAAAATGCCTATAGGCTCTGCTTTTAATAAAGGATTGATTCTAAGAATGGGCCAGACACCGGTACAGAAATATATTGAGCGTCTCTTTGAAACGATTGTTAATGGTAAAATCGATCCTTCTTTTGTAATCACGCACAGATTGCATCTCGAAGATGCACCGCGTGCTTACGGCATTTTCAAAAATAAAGAAGATAACTGCATCAAAGTCGTACTCAAACCCTGGCAATAAAAATCTTTACTAGTTGGCAGTGATTATATTATAATCGCAGCTATGAAACTGATTACATTCAAAAACAACAACGTATGCTCTTTTGGTGCTCTAACTGAAAAAGGCATTATTGATTTAAGCGGCGGTTTTGAAAGCATTATCGAAATCATTACCAATTACCCGCAAAATCTCGAAAAAGCAAAAACACTAATCAATAAAAGCTCCATCTTCATTAACCCTTCTTCGGTTGAACTTTTAGCACCAATATTAAAACCTGGAAAAATCCTCGCTCTTGCCGGCAATTATGCCAAACACATTATTGAAGCAGGTCTGAAACTCGGCCTGACTGCTTCACCCCGGCAAACGACTGTTCCGAGGCCATTCATCAAACCGGCAACCGTTATAAATCATCCCAACGCAATCATCCCCTGGCCGTCATACAGTCGTGAAATAGATTACGAACTTGAACTTGCGATCGTCATTGGCAAAACCGCAAAATGCGTCAGTCCGCAGGATGCGAAAAATTGTATCGCAGGCTACACAATCGCAAACGATGTCTCTGCTCGCAGCGTTACTTTTAAACAAGGCCGCGAAAAAAGACCCTGGGATGAATTTTATGATTGGCTCAACGGCAAATGGGCTGATGGTTTTCTGCCGCTTGGCCCCTGCATTGTTACCGCCGATGAATTTGCCGACCCGCAAAATTTACAAATGACTCTCAAGGTAAATGGTGAAATCCGCCAAAACGCGAACACTTCGGATATGATTTACAACGTCTATGATATCGTATCGTTCTTAAGCAATATGATGACGCTTGAGCCAGGCGATATTATCGCGACAGGCACTCCCGAAGGCGTCGGAATGGCAACAAGCAACTACCTCAACGCCGGCGACAAAATCGAATGTTACATTGAAAAAATCGGAACGCTGACAAACACACTCGGCTCCAAACCTGAAAATTTCTATGAACCATTGGCGAAATAAAGAAGGCCGCGATATTAAACGCGGCCGTTCCATAATTTTAATTTTTTATATTTTATTTTTGATTTTCGTTATGCTGATTTCTGATCAACGAATCCTTCCAGTCTTCTGCTTCTGACCGGATGCTGAAGTTTGCGAATAGCTTTCGCTTCAACCTGACGAACACGTTCACGTGTAACTTTGAAAATTCTGCCGACTTCTTCGAGCGTGTACGTATAACCATCGCCCAGACCGTAACGCAATTTAATGATTTCGCGTTCACGATAAGTCAGCGTCTTCAAAATCTCATCGATCCTGTCCTTCAGCATCTCGTGCGTTGCCGATTGCACGGGCGATTCTGCCGATTCGTCCTCAATGAAATCGCCGAAATAGCTGTCTTCGCTTTCACCGATCGGCCTGTCAAGACTTATCGGGTGTTTTGAGATTTTCAGAACGCGTCTTGCTTCCGAAACGCTCAACTGTGTTTCAGCGGCAATTTCTTCGATCGTAGGTTCACGTCCAAGTTTCTGCAAGAGTTCCTTACTTACAATTCTCAATCTGCTCATCGTCTCAATCATATGAACAGGTATTCTGATTGTACGTGCATGGTCAGCGATCGCTCTTGTGATAGCCTGGCGAATCCACCACGTCGCATAAGTACTGAATTTATAGCCTCTGCGGTATTCATATTTATCAACCGCACGCATCAGGCCGGTATTGCCTTCCTGAATAATATCAAGGAAACTCAAACCGCGATTGCGGTATTTCTTCGCGATCGAAACAACCAATCTCAGGTTACCGCTGGAAAGCTGCCGTTTCGCAAGTTCATATTGCGAGAAAACCGCCCGCACAGCCTTTAGTCTTCGCTCAAGCTGCTCCGGCGTTTCAAGCACCATTTCCTCCATCCCGGCAAATTCCTGCTTCATCGCGTCAATATCTTCCTGCACGTAATCAGCGTTCGGCCCTGCCGTGATGTATTGATTAAGCTGACGCATTTTTGAAAGAATGCCTTCCAGCTTTTTCATCAAAGGCTGAATCCTGCTTGTTCGCAAGCTCAATTCCTCAAGCAGACTCGCAACTTTTGCGCGGTTGAATTTAAGCTGCTTATATACCTTTTTCTTTTCAGTCTCGTTCTGTGTACCCAGAAAATCGCTGAAAAGTTTTGTATTTTTCTCAAGCAATTTATTTACAGTTTTCAAATTCTCCGGCAGTCTGCTGCGTACAACCGAACGAATAAGATTTTCCGATGTACTCATTTTCATCGTTCGATCGAAAGGCAAAGCGCCCTCGCTTACCTGCTGAAGTATTTCGATCGCCGCTATTGCGCAATAATCGCTTTCGAGCACTTTTCTGCGGAATGCCATTCTTGTAAGTTCAATTTTACGTGCAAGTGAAATTTCCTGCTCACGTGTCAGCAGCGGTATTTCGCCCATTTGCGTAAGATACATTCTTACAGGGTCATCGATTCTGCCTGTATCTATCAGTTCGTTTTCGAGCAGAGTATCTTCTGTATCCTCTGCCGCTTCAGCTTCTTCATCGACAAACACTTCGTCATCGACTTCGAATTCCTCTTCATCGTCTTGTTTTTCTATTTCCGCTTCATCGAGCAGCGAAATGCCCATTTCATCGAGCGTCATAATCAAATTCTCAAGCCTTGCCGGAGAAATAGATTCATCAGGAAGCTCATTATTCATTTCTTCATAAGTGATGTAGCCCTTTTTCTTGGCTTTTTCAATGATGAGCTTGATTTTATCCTCAATAGTTTTTTGAGTCGCCTCCGGGGTTGCAGGCGTTTGACCATCTTTGCTTTCCTGCTGCTCAGACTGTTTCATCGCAGCTTCAGCGGCTGCCAAAGCCTCGATATTCTTCTCGGCTTGTTTCATCTTCGCTTTGCGATCTTTGTCTTTATCTTTTTCTTTGTCTTTCAAATTCTTGCTGTCTGCTTTTTTCTTTGTCACTTCTGTTTCCTGAATAATAGTAGAAAAACTCTCGGCCGCGGCCGATTCCGTATTTTTTATTTTAATTCATCGTGCCTTAGTGGCTTAGACGATTAAGTTGTCAGCATTCCCGGATTTCGCCTGTCCGGCCGGGCTTTTATCGAGGAAATTCTTTGAAGAATATCATCATCTTTAGTTTTAGTATAATTTGAATCCTGTTTTCGTTTATATTCCATTAAAGCATCGAGTGCACCGTTAAAACGTCTTCGCAGCGTGTCCATATCCTGACCATTACCGCTCAATCTTACCAAAAGGCCTGCCAAATCCTGCGATTCCGTTTTTGCGAGCATACCAGCAAGTGAAAATTCTACGTTTTCAGCTATGCTTTGTTCAATAATCGACCACGCCTCACGCAATAATGGAACATCAAAGTCGCCAACCTTTACCTTTTTGGCTGCCGATTCGAAAAGCCTTGGCTCATTTAAAATAGTTTCGATAATTTCTTCCTGTGCCTTTGCTCCGAACCCTGCCAACTCACGGCTTGATACCATCGAGTTTTCAACTGTATTGACAATAGCCTGTCTGCTTTGTCCGCGTCTGCCAAGTTCTTTTCTTATATCATCGGCGGGTATTTCCAGCGTTTTGCTTATCCTGTTCACTATAAGACCAAACGTAATCGCGTCCAGCGTTCCGCCTTTTGATGCCATCGCGACAGAACGCAAAAATTCTTCCGTCGCAGCTTTCCTATCGGATATATTTTCGCTCTTGCCGAATTTATCCGTCAGCCTGTCCCAGCGATATTTCATAACATCTGTCGCATTAACCATCAGATTTTTAAACGCCTCACCGCCTGCCGCATAAACAAAATCGCACGGATCTTTTCCCTGCGGAACTGACGTAACTTTAATATCGATGCTTTCAGCCAAGCAAATTTCAAGTGCCCTTTCAGATGCCGCCGCACCTGCAACATCACTATCGAAAATCAGTACAATATTTTTCGCGTAACGTCTCAAAAGTTTTGCATGACCTGCTGTAAAACTTGTGCCAAGCGTCGCGACCACATTTTTGCATCCAGCCTGATGCGTCATTATAACATCAGTATAGCCTTCAACGACCGCTACCATTCCGCTTGTAACAATTTCGTGCCTGGCCTTATCTAGCCCATACACGCAATTACTCTTATCGAAAATGACCGACGTCGGCGAGTTCATATATTTCGCAGGATCATCGCCGAGCGTTCTTCCGCCAAAACCAACCACCCTGCTGGCTGCATCAATTATCGGAATCATCAGCCGATTGCGGAATTTATCATAGTTCTTGCCCTGCTCATTTGAGACGATCAAACCAGCCGCAAGCATCAGCTTATCAGGAATATTTCTTTTCCTTGCCGCCGATAAAAAATCATCCCATCTGTCAAGTGCGTATCCGAAACCATATTCTTCCGAAGTAGCATCTGTAAGATGCCTGCTTTTAACATACTCTCTGCATTTTTCGCCGATTTCGCTATCGAGCAGATTCTTTCGCCAGAACTTCATCGCCCAGCGGTTTACTTTTTCGACATCCGCCGCATCAATACCGCTCGGCTCATTTGCGCCTTTAGCTCTGGCAAAATCTAATTTGATGCCTGCCCGTTCAGCGAGTCTTTCAACCGCCCGCATGAAAGTCAAACCTTCACGCATCTGAATGAATTTGATAACATCTCCGCCGGCACTGCACGCATAACATTTGAAGATTTGCTTGTCAGCACTGACATTCAAACTCGGCTTGTGGTCGTCGTGAAACGGACATAATCCAGTCATTTCCCTGCCCTTGCGGGTGAGTTTGACATGCTCTGAAATGACATCTATTATATCATTAGCCTGTTGTACTCTGGTAATTTGGCTATGCTCAAGTTTCATTAAATACTGTCAATCCTTGATATAAATATTATCCCGATAGGGGTTTAGGCAAAAAAATAAAAGACACTTAGTATAGGTACTTATGATGCCTAAAGTCAAATTAGCACCGAAAACCTGCTTTTTAATACTGAAAATAGCGGTTTGTAATTAATACGTCAATTGGTTTAACAGTAAAACTTACCTAGTTATCGAAACAAATACAATTTAAAATAATATAGAAAGATAAAAAATAGAGTATTGATTTGACAAATTATGCGAGCCGAAATAACTTGCCCTTATATTTAGGAATTTTTATGCTCAAAACTCCATTTACGTCTCTTTTAATACTGTTTACGTTCGGTTCGTTTGTACACGCAGCAGGTACTTCCGCTGCCGAGGAAATGTTCGCTGCATATAATAAAGTCTTCTGGGATGCTAATTCGTCTCAATTCCGTGAAAAATCAGACAGCCCAAAGATAGAGAGTAATTTTTGGATGGCTGCTGAAGAGCTGGAAATGCTCGAAGATGTTTACGAATACGGCAAAGATCCCAATGTTTTGAAACAGTGCATTGCCTATTACAATGGCTTCACTGATCCAAACCGATTTGGAACAGATTGGCTGTCGGTAGAACCCGGCGGTCATTTCAACGACGATATGATATGGATCACTATCGCTACCATGCGATTGTATCAGTTCACCGGCGAAACAAAATATAAAGAGCAGGCCAAAAAAACTTTTGACGCTGTCTGGCAGCGAGGATGGGACGAAGTTCTCGGCGGCGGTATTCACTGGAACCGTGATAAAGGCGGAAAAACTTCCTGTGTAAATTTCCCCGCGGGTATAGCCGCTGTTATGCTCTGTGATGCTTTCAAAGATGAAGCATACCTTGACAAAGCCAAACAGTTATATTTCTGGGCACAGAATAATCTTGTCAATAAATCCAAAGGGATTGTCTGGGATAATAAAAGTAACAACGGTGAAATCGGCAAAGTCTGCCTTACCTATAATCAAGGCACATATATCGGCCTGGCACATCTGCTCTACAAAAGAACTAATGACGTTTCGTATTATAACGATGCCAACTGCGCAATGACTTACGCAAAGCGTAAGTTCTGCCATCCCAACACAAATATTCTTCAAAACGAAGACTGGTGCAGCGACTCTATGGGATTTAAAGGCATATTCATCAGGTACGCATCGAAATTCGCTCGTGAAAATAAATTAAACGTATATACCGATTGGCTGCGTGAAAACGCTAAAACCGTTTACGCAAACAAAAGAGCTGATGGTTTGACATATACGAATTTCAATTTTAAATGCCCGGAAGGTTCAATCCCAGCCTGGGCCGCAACTCCAGGCGTAATTATTATGCAGACAAATTATGAAAATTAATTTTTAGTCTGAAAATTATCATTTTCAGAACTGCACAGCAAGAATAGTACTGCAAGTATTTGTAAGTTTGAGCATTTAGTAAATTGCGCTTGAATTGTTTTTTTAAGCCACACATACAACTTATAGCCACTAAGACACTAAGGCACTAAAAACTATATATATTATTTGAACCACGAATTAACGCGAATAAACACTAATTATAAATTAAAGACAATACGAGATTCTTCACTACGCTACGGCTCCGTTCAGAATGACAGGGGTGCGCATACATAAAATTTTTTGAAATATTGCGCAGGTTTGGGCTAATAGGTGAGAACAACAATATTTATTGCCTTAATAAAGCGCAATTAAATTTTGGTCAGTAAAAAACACACCCTAATATTTTAAAAATGCTACATATAGATTTAAAATGCTACATAGGTTTTCAATATGCTACTTCAAAATAGGTTTCAGAGGATAGTTGATAGTGGTTAGTTGCGGAAATTTACAAGAGAGTGGAAAAAAGCGAATTTCGGTGGAATTTTTAGGCAAAATCAGAAAAAAACATAAGATTCGGGGTAAAATCAGAAAAATTCAGAGAGCCTGATAGCGCAGATTTTATCCCCTCCATTTTTTTCTTTCGAGGTAGAAAAAAACAAAAATTCGGGGATCTCCGCTTCGCTACGACACCAACAAAAGAAGTCAGTAGCGGATAGTTCATACTAAAAGAATTGCCAGCTCTACTTAATTACCTCTATGTTATTGCATGATGAAATTTAACAATTCTTCACATCCTTTATTAGCATCATCATGCTCTTCTGAAGAAATCATTTCAATTCCCCAATTTTTAAATATTTTCTCCTGTATCGGATTGGGGCGATTTGAAAAGAAATAAGAAGATGGCCTACCATTATCAGATTCCCATATTTTAGTAAGTTTGTAAAATAACAATCTAATATTGATGTCAGATAAACTGTATCCAATAAAAAAAACAGATTTGCCAAGAATATCCGACCGCAGTTTAATATCTAAAGGATCCTCAAAATCGAGGCGACGAAAATAACTACTTTCATCAAGAACAATAGATTGGTCATCATCAAAATCACCATGAAATTTTATTATCTGTGTTATACCATCATTTTGATTTAACAAATCGCTTACTTTTGCAATTTTTGTATAATTAACCTTATAATGTTCAAATGCCTTTTCAATCCATCTGTCATAATTTGTGGTATAAATAATTGGAAATTTTCCGTTAGCAATGAGTTCATGAACTTTTGATTTCTTCATTTCCTCTTCTATTTTAGCTGTATGCCAATTTATGTCCATCCAACTACGTAACCCTCCAAGTTTAGTTTTTGTCAATTTATAATATTCTGCTAAAGCTAATGGGCTTCCGTATGTTTTAAAAACATCGGGATCAAAATCTAATTGTTTTGCAATTTCACTAATAAGCTGTTTCCATGTTGGTAATCCCAAGTTCGAAGAAATTCCTGAACCTACAAATAAAATAAGCGCTTTTCGTCTATAAGCATCTTTTAATAAATTCTTCATTTTGAACTCCGAGTTAAATATTTACAAAAATTTTCAATTGCTTTCTTACGCATTGATATATCATTTTTCAAACAACCCATCTCTGCGAAAGTTTTTTTGTGGCCTTCTGGAATAAATACACAATCCCATTGAAAATCTCTATTACCTTTAGGTGTATCTGGAACGTTCCCCCCTATTTTTCCTTCAAAGAAATGGATTTTCTGTGAATCACAATAACCAATTACTGTTTTTGCAATTAAAAAAGCATCGCCTAAAGAGCAGACAATTTTAGCGAAAGTATCTGCTCCTAATTTATCCCAGAAAATCTGCGTTAATCCACCAGGAAAATCATTCAAGCTTCTTATATACAATCCGGTATGTTCTACAAAAACTTCTTTACCGATTATATCAAAAGCTTTTAAAACCTTGTCTTTAACTAATTTTTTTACATCATCTGTTTGAATTTCATCAATTTTAAGATTTATAGGAATAACTTCTATATTGCTTCGTTCCAAAATCTGCTTAACTTCAACGATTTTGTATTGATTATTTGAAACAAAACGAATTTTTTTCACTGTAGTCCCTTTATAAAAGTATATTTTTTTTGTTTATCAAACATATTTTCAATTTGTGAACTATCATTAACAGCATTAATAAATAGTTTATAATCTTCACTTAAAGATGCGTCATGAAATCCTGGATTATCAGAGCAAATGACAAATGGAACGTTATTTTTTATGAAATCAGAAACAGGATGCTTGTTTAGAGATTTTACGGCCCCAGTCAAATAATTGCTGATTGGACAAACTTCTATACAAATATCTTTTTCTTTCAAAAGCTGCATAACTTCTTTGCTTTTTGATGCAGCAGTTCCATGGCCAATACGATCTGCTCCATAGTTAATAATAGCATCTCTAATATTATTCGGGTTTCCTGTTTCACCTGCATGTATTGTTATTTTTAAGTTATATTTTTCTTTTGTTACTCTAAATAGTTTAGCTAATTCTTTAGGACACTGATAATCCTCGTCTCCTGCTAAATCAATCCCTACTATGGATTTCGGACATCCTAATGCTTCATACGCTTTCAATAGAGCTTTAAAATTATCAATACAATAATCACCTCTAGATACGGTTGGGATAAAACCTGCTTTAATACCGTATTTTTCTGAAAAAACATCTAAGTATTCCAAAAGCCAACGCAAAGCTTCAGTAACTGTTATGTCGTTTAATAATGATATATATATTACACTGTTTCTAATTTCTGCGAAACGAACATTATCTTTCTTCAAATTTATAAACGCATCTTCCATCATAAGTTTGAGACTAGATCGATGATTTGGAACCAACCGAAAAACATCCCAAATGCGAATATATTCTTGTAACGATTTGTATGGTTTTGTTTTTTCTAAATATGGATTTATATCAATAGTTTCTGAATAGAAAGATTTCTCTTTATGCAATATATCTTGCATCATTGCTTTCGAAATCAAACCATTTAAATGGACATGTAAATCTCCTTTTGGTAAAAATTCTACACATAACTCCTTTTTGCTGTCGTTCTCCTTGCTGTTCATTGGCAAAATATCCTGATTTAAAGATTCCACAAAAACTCTTCATTTCAATTCTATCCATTTTTATTCCACATTCAATAAAATTCCTTTAAAGCATCTAAATTGGACGTTGGATGTTCAGAGTTCGATGTTGGACGTGAGAATTCGGCGGAAAAATGGACATATCAGACAAATTGGACGTGGCGGACAATATGGATTCAACCAAAAGGGTTTAATTCCCTTTTAAGTCTCAAATAAGAATTTTTGGGATTTTGTCCCATATAAGTCGCGGTTTTAAGGCCGCAACGGCGATTTTTAAAATTTTTTAAATTTGTTCGGTTTTTGTTAGGGTAACTCCAAACGTTTTGCCGATAAAAATTCTGATAAGACTTTAAAAAGTAAAAAGAAGAATCAAAGAAGACAAGGATGTGAAAAATGGACGAAAGAAACAGTTTCAGCAGGATGCCGCTTTGCCGATTCGGACCCGGCGGCTCGTACGTAAATGATTGGCCGGCAAGAGTATCCAAAACATCAAGCAAACCAATCGGTTCTGTTCTCGATGCAATATCAAAAATGCTGGATACAGTCATCAATGAGGAATTAATGCAGAATTCCACATTAGAAAAAATTAACACTGCAATACAGAACGCTCAATTAACTGATCTCACGGAGGACGAAATTGAGTACTATAAATCAAATGACAATAACGCCCAGACAGTTTCAGGTTCTGAAACTGGTGGACAACTCACGGCAGAACCGATGCTATTCGATAACTATGCAGGAGTTGGCCAACATTCTGGGAACAAGCAGAACAACAGTATTCGAACACATCGCAGGATTAAAAGAAAAAGGACTGCTTTCAGCCGCACCTGGCAAGGCACGCTCTTTGAACCTTACGTCCAAAGCGTTAAAGTTGCTTAAAGAATCGGCAGTCGAAGATTCCGCATCGGCTGAATCAAACGACGGCATTCCCCTGCTTGGCAGAATTGCCGCCGGTTCGCCTATCGAAGCAATCGAAAACGCAGAACGAATTTCGATGCAGACAACTTTCGGCAACGATGAAAACACATTCGCTCTTAAAGTTCAGGGTGATAGTATGATCGGCGACGGCATCTTTGACGGTGATTATGTTGTGTGCCAGAAAACCAATGTCGCGCAGAATGGAAGAATCGTGGCCGCCGTTGTCGATAATGACAGCGCAACAGTAAAACGATTTTTCAAGGAAGCAGACAAAGTCCGCCTTGAGCCTTCAAACCCTGCCTATAAACCGATATATACGCAGAACTGCACGATCGCAGGCGTTGTGGTCGGATTAATGCGAAAACTTTAAAACAACAATTCCTACATACACGCGAGCAGAGTATTGCAAAATACCCTGCTCATTTTTTTTACGCATCTCGCAATGACATTATACGCCAAGTTAAGTATTTTGCTTAGCTAAATAGAGCAACAATCCTATTGCTAATAAACAAAAAATGTAGGTAAATGTGCCTAGTTCATTAAACGCAACAAATATTTAGAATAGGAGAGTAGGATGAACTCAAGATTATTAAAAACCGCAATAGTTATAAGTTTTATTGTTTCCTCAATTGCTTTTGCAACTTTATCGCAGGTTAATCTTATTTCACAGAATCACATAGTTCAGGGCTATGTAGATGATCCGCCGGGTTCACAAACATATTATCTTACAGGCACTCAACCCATTAGCGGTTCTTGCTCTTCTTCATTCGGGGGAGCACAAAGTTGGACTGAAGACCTTGGCGTGCACGGCACTACAGCGGGAGGTTCGTGGTCTTATTGGGGGGAGGCAAGTGTTGCTTATATATTTTATCCTTTGGGCAATATTCTGGATTTTTCATTTACACAAAGCTGCGGCTGGAGCGCTTCGCCGGCTGGTTCGTGGTTCAGTTTTTACATTAAAGATTTGGAAACCAATGAATCATTAATTTCTTTTACCGGCGACGATGATTTTATTTGGGCTAACCGGATTGACGACACGAATGGAGAAATATACGAAGGACAAAGTCAATTTTCCGTATTCACCGACCACCGATATGAACTATATTTATTCATCCACGCAGATGCGATGGACGGTACAGGCGTGAGCCTTACAGCGAACATAGTTCCTGAACCGACAACTATATTACTCCTGATTATTGGCACTGGATTGATCAGAAAAACCAGGAAAACGTCAAGTCGTAATTCAGTGCATATCAAAGTCAATGTTGAAAAATGATGAATATAAGCATTGTGGTTTTTGAAGGCAAAAGACGACATTCTTCTCCCTCTGAATTTTGTTTTCAAGTCCCCGCAGGTGGGATTATAAGCAACAAAATTCCTGAAGCATCGGGAGTTTTCGCTTCGCTCAACACTGCGTTCAGAATGCAGTCAAAAACATGCTTATTCCGCCTTTAATCTCTTAATGATTCTTTTATCACTTCTACCGCCAGTTTTTCCTGCTCTAAACTAAGTTTTGACGGTATTGGTAACAAAATTGAATGTGCAAAAAGGTCATCACTTTTCGGACAATTACCTTTTTGATAAGTGTACACGCTTTCAGAATTCTCACTTAAATTCCATGGATTTCCCGCCGGCGACAATGGGACTTTATTAACTAGCGATGGTATATTATAATAAATATGTAAACCATAATCAGCTATCCTGAAAACATTGTGAAGGCCTTTAGTTTTCATTTTATTTGCCGCAGATATAGCCTGATTTTCGCTATTCAGAATCATTATTAAAAATGGGCCACTATCGCCGGCAGCGTCATACAGTTTGCGAAACTTAAAGCCCTGAACATTACTCAGCATCTTCTTAATCCTGTTTTTAGAATTTCGCATATTGTTTATAATTGCAGGCAGCTTGTCAAGCTGAACCGATGCTATCGCTCCACATAATTCAGACATTCTCCGGCCCTGACCCCAATTAATTGCATAAGGTTCCGGCACAGCTAATCTGCCATTAACTCTAATCAATCCCATATCGTGCAAGGCAAAAGCCTTATAATACAATTTTTCATCGTTGGTAATAATCAGTCCGCCTTCACCACTGGTCATATTCTTATTCAACTGTAGACTAAATATTCCCATATCGCCAATGGTTCCTACTTTTCTACCTTTATAAGAACCGCCATTGCATTGTGCACAATCTTCAAGAACCGCAATTTTATGCTTTTTAGCAATCTCCATTATCGCATCCATATCGCACGGACAGCCGGACATGTGAATTGGAACTATCAGCTTTGTTTTAGATGTTATCTTTTTTGCCAAATCATTAGGGTCAAGACAAAAACTTTCGTCCACTTCACATAATACCGGAATCGCATTATTAGCAACAACCGCTCCTATAGTTGCAACCCACATATAAGACGGAACAATAACTTCAGAACCCGGCCCAACACCTAAAGCCTGCATACAGGTTATCAAAGCACCAGTACCGCTATTTACACCAAGTGCATACTTAACGTCATAATACGTTTTGGCCTTCTCTTCAAAAGCATTCACATACTTTGCATCATTAAGGCCGTAATATCTAAACAGTGAGCCATTTCGCAGAACATCGAGCAAGACCTCTTCCTCTTTACTGTCGATCCAATGTGCTCCGGGAAATTCATACGGCCAATTAACCTCACCTTGTTTCATTTTTTAACCTTCTTTAAATCATTATAAACAGTTTGACAAATAATTTCATTTCCTTTGGCGGTAAGATGTATACCGTCTTTCATAACTATTTCCTGTGTAGAAAACTCCTTACAGGCTTTTCTTAATGCCGTTTCTATGTCTATTATTTTTACATTCTTCTCCCGGCAAAAATCTCTAGCTGCTTGTCGATATAATTCAACATACCGGTCAAATCCGCCATAAGCAGCGTATCGTACACTCTTACCATCGCTATGCCAATCATCAATAATAGGAGGATAACTTAACAGCATCATTTGTGTTTTAATAGCTTCATACATGATATTCAGATTATGCTTAAATTCTTCCACTGAAACTGCCCTGTCAGCAACAGTTCCAGCATCATTTCCACCGAATTGCACCAAGACAATATCCGACTGAAAAGAAAGAACATCTTTTTCAAAACGCATAAGTCCTTCACGCGATGTATTACCGCCAATGCCTGAATTCACAACAGTCCAATGAATATTTTTTTTATGGCTGTTAAGTTTTTTTTCAAGAAGAGACGTCCATTTTTGTTCAGTACCAAGACCGACAGCCGCAGTTATAGAATCACCAAAAGCAACTATTTTGATTTGTTTATCTTTCAGGCTGGATGCTCGTTCTTTCCCAATATAATTACAGCAGCCTCCTATTGTTATTATTGTCGCTGCCATAATAAGCATAGTAATTTTATTTTTTATCATTTAACGTTGCTCCGAACCCCAATTTAACGATTAGCATTATTTGGTAAATAGTGTTCAGTAAATGTTCTACCCCAGCGATAAGACGGCCGAAAGGCTTCTGCCATTTTGCATCTGGCCTGCAATCCTCTAAATTTAGCGGGAATCTCAAGGAATGCTTCCATCTCATAACCAAAAATATCTTTCATCCATGAATTTTGGCTTTTATGCTGTGCAACCATTTCGACTTTTTTATTAAAAACATCAGTAATGTCAACGTAAAGTTCAGGCACAAACCCCACACCTGCAACAGTATCCATATAATATACGTGCGGTATATCAGAACAGATTTTACTTTCAGTTTTAATAAGCGGAATCGTTGCCATGTGAATACAATCATCTACTATCCTGCCTGATATGGAATGGTCAGGATTATAATCATCTATCCAATGGCAGAATACAACATCGGGCCGTACAATTCGAAAAGCCTCAATAAACTTTAATCGCGTTTCTTTAGTATCCATTAGAAATTCATCATCAAAATCCAGCCATATAAGTTTTGCGCCGATTAAATCCGCGGCTGCCTGGGCTTCTTTTTTTCTGACTGCCGCAATCTCATTTGCACTTAGTGTAGATGACCCAACATTACCATTAGTAGCTACACAGAAAAAAACATTTGCTCCCTGCTTAGAATATAAAGAAGCAGTCCCACCTGCAAAAGTTTCTATATCATCTGGATGAGCACCAACAAAAAGAACGTTCATAAATTGCCTTTCAATCATTTTTATGAATAAACCTATAATTATTTTAGAATGGCATAAGTTCTTGTTCTGATTTGAATAGCTCTAAGGCCATTTCTTTGATTTCAGCGGGGCTGCAAACCGCGGCAGTTAACGGATCAAGCATCAGGGCATGAATTGCGGCCTCTTTAGATTTTTCTATGCAGGCGATTGCTGCTAATTCATAACTTCTCATATTTGAATCGCAAATAGCCGCACATTGAGGAGGCAAATCGTCAAATCGTGTTGGCATTATACCTTTGTTGTTCACCAAACACGCCACTTCGACAACTCCATCAGCAGGCAAATTGTAAATAAGTCCCTTATTGGGAACTGTTGCATAGATTACGAAAGGATTATTGGTTTCCATTGCCTGGATTATATAACTGGCATATTCCCAGCTTCGTTCAAGTTGAATTTCTGTCTGCTCACTAATCTGCTGCAGGCGTTTTTCATCGCTGTCTTTTCGCCATTTAGGCCAATTATTTGCATAGTATCCGCTTTCGCCACGGTATCCAGACCTACAGTATTTTTTTATAATATCCGGGCGTTTACGGTAGTATGGCAAATATTCACTTAGATGACCGCTCGATTCAGTAATAAAATAACCAAAATGAAGCATCATATCAAAACGCACCGGATCCTTTTCCCAAAGAGCGGTATCTTTTAAAACTTTTTCTTTGAGAATATCGTACATATCGACATTACCAGATGACAGTTGCGTGAACCATGCAAGATGATTGATCCCGCCGCATTCCCATTTAAGTTTTTGATATGGTATTTCAAGATACTCTGCAAGTTGATGACTCGAACCCTGCACGCTATGACATAATCCTGCCACTTTCGCTTTGCTGGTACGAGATGCAGCAAGACATAGAATGCTCATAGGATTTGTATAGTTAAGCACCCAAGCGTTCGGACAGAGTTCTTCAATATCTTTCAGAATATCCAGAAAAGCCGGCACAGTGCGAAGTGCTTTCATAAGACCGCCGGGGCCTGTTGTATCGCCAATACATTGATCGATACGATATTTTAAAGGAATATGATATTCCGATTTTACGCAATCAATACCATTGGCTTCAATACAGTTAATGACATAATCAGCTCCGGCAAGAACTTTTTTTCTATCAGCCGAAGCGGTAACTTTCCATTTACTTGCTTTTTTCTGAATTATTTTTAGTGCCGCCTGCGAAGCTAATGCCAGGCGAGTCTCGTCAATATCAACGATTACCATTTCCCCTTCATCTGCTCCCGGAATAGATAGAACATCAGTAAAAAGCGGTACAAAGAAAACGCTTCCGGCTCCTAAAAAAACTATTTTAAGCGGTCGCTCCACTTTAGCAGACATACCTAGGTTATCAGCAATTTTCATATGTTCCGCATGACCGGCTATAGAATCTACCACTTTTAAAGACCTTTCATAAATTTTAATTTTATTTTTAAATTGACTGGATATTATTTGAAAGCCAAAACTACTTATTGGCCGTTATCTGCGACTTATCGGCGACATTTTCATGATTAACAACTCTGCCATCATCAAGATCATTTATTTTTATGGCATTTAAATCCCTGAAAAGTGAACGTACATCTCTAATGCCCCCTATCAAAATCCACACAGTAAAAGCTACACCTGTCAAAGCGACAAGAACTGTAAAACACGTCCAATAGCCAACCCAGAAATTATCAGATAAATCCTTAATAAACAGACTGTAACCTGTCAGCACCAGAAATAATGCGTATACCACAAGCGACCAGCCGAGGAAAAAGTAATATACAAATTTATCAACCTTGGTAAATTCCTTACTGGGCAATAAAGCCTTCCAGCCAGTGGGCGGCACCACAACTCCATCTTTGTGATCTGTTTTAATTGCATACTCACCTCTATGGAGCATTCGCTCAATATTAAACGCAGGTCTTTTCAAGAACAGCCAGGCGGTTAATGAGAACAAGACATAATTAAAATAAGCACCAATAAGAGCGAAAAACGTTAGCCAGATACCCTCAAACGGAAAAACATCGGGTTTAACTTCCCAGTTGATGCCAGGCACATTTTTGGAAATAGTCTCAACAACATTTGTAAAATTAATAAGAAAATCAGGCGTATTATTTGACATCCAGGGATAAAGATGGCCTGCCCATAATTGCTGTACAATAAAACCACCTGCCGCAATAAAGATACCTACAATCATAGCCGCCCAGGCAGCAGCAGCAGTACCACGTTTCCAGTAGAGGCCAAGCGTTATAACCGTACCTCCGCCTGCTATATAAATTGCGCCGCTCAAGTGAATATACATCCACAGATATTCTGTCTGCTTAATCAGTACGGCAAGCAGGAATGAAAGGACAGCCACACCTACCACAGCCAGCTTTAATAACTTTAGATGAGCTTTAGGGCTAAGCGGTGTCTTTCTGAAGGGCATCACCACATCCTGAATAAAGATAGCGGCCCACGAATGTATCATTGTATCCCACGAAGCAATCAGGGTACATAGCATCATTGCCACAAAAAGCCCCATAAGACCAACAGGTAATAATTTTGCCAGAACGGTCGGCACCAACATCTGCGTGCGAAGCGATTCTGTATTGAGACTGCTCAAAAGATTATTAACGTTTCCGGCAATCGTTGAATACCTAGCATTATGCATTATGGCATAAGCAATAATAGGTATGAGTATCAAAATAATATATTGCAGCATTCCGCGAAAAGCGCCCACAAATGTTGCCATCTTTGCTTCGTGAGCAGATTTCGCCGCACATCCGTAACCTTGCGAGCCCGGCCATGATAATCCGCCTCCGTGAAACGGAAGAACCATCAACAACAAAAAATAGAAAAAATTAAATCCTTTCGTGTTTTGCGTATGAATAGGATTAATCAGCGAAGCCTGTTCGGGAGCCGCTTTTACAGTTTCGACTATCACAGACCAATCAAATTTGGTGAAAAGAACAGTGCCGATTATCAAAAGCCCAACCATCACAAAAACGCCTTGTGAAAAATCGGTAACCATTATAGCTATTTGTCCGCCGATAAAAACAAAGAACATAGCAATAAGCAGAAGCGCTGCCATAAGAACCAGTTGCGTTGACAGACCTGTGCCGGGTATTGTTTCAGGCAAACCACAGAAATATATAAAGAATCGCGCGCAAACGGCAGGATGAATACCAAAGTTAATCATTCCAGATACCCAGGACACAATTCCTGCAAAAACTCTGAATTTGCGGCTATAACGTATTTCAAGAAATTGCGCCGTAGTCAATGCACGCGTCTCACGATATCGATAAATGCACCAGCCTGTTACAATAGCAATAATCCCCGCCGGTGCGGCTAACTGACCCCACCAGTTCGCGGTAAAACCTGCAGAATAATACATTTCAAAATAAGCAATCGTAGAAACTAGACTTGTGCCGGCAACACCGAAAGAGATGGACAGCAAAAAACGCCCCGCACATCGGCTTGCCGAGAGAAAATCTGATACACTGCGATTATACTTGCTTGAATATAACGCAATTAAAAAAGCACCGAACAAAGACGCGAAAACTATTAACCAATCTATTCCGCCAAGATTCATACATATCCTTATTTTTTCGTTTATCTATATTGTTATAGTCTTTTACTCACCAAAGTATTTCATTTGCATCATTTGTTTTTCAACGGATGCAATCTGTGTTTTCATCAGCGATGGCGAATAGATACTTTTGCGATGTTCCATTCCCAAAGATTTCATCGCGGCAGCAATTAAATCGTTGGCGGCATACAAATCATCCAATGTTTCCTGCACATTAAACCTGCCTGGACTTGTCGGAGCCGGCGGCCAACGTGAATCACTAACATACGCTCCAGTTAATCGTTCTAAAGCAAATCTCAATTCGCCGTCAATTCTTTCTATTGGCGTGCCAACAGCTTCGGCTAATGCTTTTATTCCCTCGAAGACCATTCTGCAAGTCGGGTCAAGAATACGGGCTTGTTCAGTATTTGCCCAAGCCTTTGCAGTGCCGCCATGCCAGGCAATACCATTTTCAACTTCCAAAACTTTGTCCGTTGGAATAATTTTCTTCGCCGATGATATAGCCTCGCTTGGCGTAGCCAATTCGTATCCCATAGCAATCGCGCTGTCGAGCATCTCTTCAAAACGGTGAACGCTGTCAGGTTCGGCTTCAAAGAACCGGGCCTGATTGAATTGCTTAACATAAAAATATGCACTGGAACCAATATATTCGGCATCTTCAGCAAAAGGCATTATAAAGCTGCCAGATCGCTCTATACGGCTTTTCCAGTTATGAAAAATAGTATTTATTTCATCAAGTTGCACGGGTTCGTTACGAACTCCCTCTGTCGCACCCATTAAATACCACAGCATTGGATTGGCCATCATATCACTGCGGAATATCATCTTCAAACCATTTGGAGCAACAGATGGGTTTGTAATAAATTGCAAAAATTCGGGCTTATCCTGAATAAACTCTTCAATTTTGAAAAGTTTATTTTTGTTGCTATGGCCTGCAACGTCAAACTCCAGACCTGCGGCTTTGCGAATTTCATCAAACGATAAAAAGAATGAATCGCCATCCATTACCAATGATTCAAAGCCGGCTTTCAAAAAAATATCAGGAATGTAATCCGTCCAACTGCATTCAGGATTCCAGCCTGTATTTGGCGCATATCCGGTATGTGTTTCCCAGGCTTGCCTTCCTTTTTTCAGTGTCTCAAGTCCAATTGCAGGATCTATATTTCCGAGCATAATATGAATATATGGAGAACCGACAGGTTCTATTTGGCCTGATTTCACCAAGGCTGCAAGTTTATCCATCACTTTCGGACAAAGCGTTGCAATCGCGTCAACAGTAAAACCTGATGCTTCAAAACCAATTTTATAACCTTTACGTGCAACTAAATCGAAGAGTTTTTCATAGCACTGTTCAATAACCCATGCACGTTTGGAAGGTTCCAGTTGTGAATATTGTAAATTGCCATGCGGCAAAAATATAATTTTAGGTTTCATATTTTTTTATTTCCAATTGATAAGTGTTTTTATTCTGTTGTCGCGGTTTTTGTCAATGTCTTCGTACTCAAACGGAGCTTTTTCCAGAGGAACTTCTTTATCCCAAAGAATTTTTGTATCAAATTTGCCTTCTGATGCCAATTTTAGGATACTCTCTTTGTCGCCTGCTCTTAAAGCGCAACTCATAGATATTCGAAGATTTCGGTTGAACCATTCCTGATAAGGCGTCAGGCAGATTGGGTCTGGATAATCGCCCTGAAGATGAATTCTTCCGCCATCATCATCGCGTTCCCATCCGCCATTTCGTACCAGCTTGCGAAGATTATTAACGACCGTCGCATCGCCCGTAGCTTCGATAACCACATCTGCCATTCTTCCGCCCGTGATGTCGGCAACTAACGATATCAGATTTTCGTGTGCGGCATTGTGGCAGATCGTATAATCGGCATATTTTTTTACCCTGTCGATTTTCCACTGTCCTTTGTCAATCGCGATTGTTTTCGCACCCGCAAGTTTTGCAAGCTGCAACGCAGAAAGACCAACTGCCCCCATACCTGTAATGATTACAGTTTCACCTTTTTTGATTCCAACTTTATCGATACCTTTTTTAGCTACTGCCCCAAGATAACAAACAACGGCATCCTGAAAGCTAAGGTTATCGGGAATAATCGCAGGCATATCAAAGGGAGACGGCGCAGTAAAACTATTCTTGATAGATATCCCGACCTGTCCACCCCAAGCCGCACAATAATCCGGGAAATTGCGAATCTCATTGGACATTACTCTATCTCCAACTTTATATGTTTCACCAAGCGCCGATTTCATTTTAGCTTTCGGGCCTACATATTCAACCACGCCAACCTGTTCATAGCCTGGAACAAGCGGATACCAAAGCTCACCGCCAAGTTTGCCAGTTTTGCCGTTCCACGTTTTAACCTCCGTACCGCTGCTTATGGCACTGTACATAGTTCTTATGACAATACTTTCATCGGTAACTTCCGAAAGCCTGATGTCCTTAACAACAGCTTTCAAAGGTTTTTCAATTATTATAGCTTTGCATATTTCGAACATATTATTTTCCTATTATATATTTAACATTTTTTTGAGTGTATCGAGATCATCTATTGAGCCGTCAAAAACATCTGAAGTGTCCTCATATTCAATCGCATAAAAACCGGTGTAGATTTCGCCTAAACGCTTCAAAATAGGCGTAAAATCAATTACACCATCTTTTATTCTGCAATATTGTTTTACATTGCCGTCAAATTTGACGCTTTTGAAATGAGTAAACACAATCGGATGTTTGATTTCCATCAAGGCTTTAAATGGGTCAACACCATACATAAAGAAATTAGCAGGATCATAATTCAAACCAATGTTGGGTTCATTAGCACCGTCAAGTATTCTGTTCACCTGTTCGGCTGTAGTTGTCAATCCCCCGTGATTTTCAAGAGCAACTGTTAAATTATATTTCGCTGCGTGCCTTGCAATATGTTTGAGAGAAAAACTAACCTGCTGATATACTTCTTCATCTTTTCGCTTCTGCCAACCGGCAAAAACAATCAGCACCTTTGGCAAAAACTTTGCGGCTTTGTCAATTTCATCGCAACACTTGTCAATTTCAGCTTCAAAGTCCGGCATCATAAAATCACCATTGACATTGAAACTTGCACATTTCATATCATATTTGCCCGCCTTCTTAAGAGCGACAGATATTTCATTCTCTGTCATATCAGGATCAAACAAACCGGATGCACCGGCGAAAAACTGGCCGCAATAGTAACCTATGCCACTACTGCTTAGCCATTTGAGCTGGTCTTCAAAAAATACATTGCGAAAGCCCCACGGGGAAGATGTAAAATTAATTCTATTCATATTAAACCTTATGCTTCTAATTAGTACTTAAACTTGATAGTCGCACCATTTCTCAAATAATAACGGCCACATTGAAACTTCACGAAAGCCCTGTCCCAAACCAAATCCGTGCCCGCCAGACGGAAAAATATGTAATTGCGATTCAACCCTGTTTTTGCGAAGGGCATTGTAGTACATAAGACTATGCTCAACAGGAACAGATGTATCATCAGATGCGTGCACCAAAAACGCAGACGGCGTATTTTCATTTACCCAGATTTCATTTGAAAATTGCTCGACTAACTCATCAGACATATCAGTGCCCATTAAATTGCGAGCGGATTCTCTATGAGCATAAGGCGGTTTCATAGAAATGACCGGATAGATTAATGCCGTAAAATCAGGCCTGCTTGAATATCCATCAAGCAATAATTTATTTTCCTTATCGAATTGCGGCCAGTGCACAGCAACAGTCGAAACAAGATGACCGCCTGCCGAAAAGCCAAGCATACCTATTTTGAGCGATGCAATCCCAAACCGCTCGGCATTGGCCCTAACATAGCTGACTGCCCTTACAGCGTCTCTAACGGGGAGCGGACAGGAAGAAGATTTACCCAAACGATATTTGAGTACAAAGGCAAGTACATTTTTAGAAGCTAGCCAACTTGCTACCGCGTAACCCTCTTTTTCCATCGACAGATGCTCATAAGCGCCGCCCGGACAGATAATGATTGCGCATTTAGGATTAGCAGGCCTAAATTCAATTAATTGCGGCCTTTCTGATTCGTTGACATCAGTCGCATCAACGTTCTGCCATATATCCCAAATATCTAATTTTCTATTCATATTCATTTCAAATTACTTTTTCAACATTTTGATTCAAACGCGATTTTTCGGCAGCAAACACTGCTATGTGACTATTCAACGATTCGTCTATACCGGATAATATTGACGAAGTGTCTTTTGTAGAAACAGCTTTGATAAATTCACGCATTATTGCGTAGTCGCCGCCGCCGTGGCCTGTATCGATACCACCATCTGAAAAACCGATTTCAATACACTCGGTCTTTCTGGTAAGGAAATCGTAATGCAAAATTTTATTTCCATCTCCAATCAGTTGTCCGCGAGTACCGAATATCCTGGTAACTCTGTCTGTTTGTTCGCAGAAAGCGGTCATTGTAAAATTCGCGGTAGAACCGTTATCAAACTCCATAGCCACAACCTGATGGTCAACGACATCATTATCACACGCATAAACACATCTGCCAAAAGGCCCATTTCTTAACGCGGTCATTACATTTTCCACCGTATGTTCGTTTATTATCGCACGAACCTGCCAATCGTAATTACCTTCTTGAGCAGGTTTAAGGTATATTTTCACAGCCGAGTATGGGCAGTTCTTTTCGCATAAACAATCCAAACATCTATTCGCGGCTCCGACAGGTTTGTTTTCTTTTCTGAAATGTTTCAAATTCCCAAACGATGAAACTTTTTTTATCGGAGAAGCTACTATATATTGCAGCCAATCTATATCGTGGCACGATTTGGCCATAAGCATAAACACGCATTCATTCTGGTTTCGCCAGCTTCCGCGAACAAACGAATGCGCCTGGTGCGCAAATCCAACCTGCTCCAGATGCTGAACAGAAACAACATCGCCTAACACGCCGGACTTAATTATACTTTTAACTTTTTGAGTATAATCCGTGTATCGCATAACATGGCAGACGGCAAACATTATATTATTGGCTTTGACCACATCAGCTATCATTTTGCAGTCTTCTTCTTTTGTCGCCATCGGCTTTTCAAGCAATATCGCATAGCCCTTATTGGCAAATGCCAAACAAGGCTCAACATGCATAGAATCCTGCGTCGCTATTATCACGGCGTCCGCAAGTTTAGGCATTGACGCAAGTTCTTTCCAATCACAAAATACATTTTGAGACGGGATGCTAAACTCTTTTGCCATTTTGTTTCGGCGATATTCGAGCGGTTCGGCGACCGCCACAACTTCGGCCAAATCGGGATGCTTCTTTGCATAACTTGCGTAAACAAAACCCCGCCCGCCTCCACCGGCAATGGCTAATCTTACTTTAGACATAATAAAACCTTATAAATTGCATATAACTATATATTCGATAGATGCGATTTCAGTTCAATAACATCACAACGACAGTGCCGATTAGGATACAGGAATTGACCTGTTTCCATAAACTTCGCGACATTTTTTTTATGAAGCTGCCCTGTACGATCAACAAACTGTCCCCACCAGCCTGCATTGCCTTCAAGCGGACAAGCGTAAGACGTTTTAAACCATTGGTCAGGAAAAAGGGAATAAAACGGCTCAATATTATTCAGCCAGCTTGCACATTGCACCTTTACAACGTCGGGACGAGCCTTTTCAGATTTTTCTATTATCTTTAAAATCGCCGCGATCAATTCTTTTCTATGATTAAAAGGCGTATCAGGCGCATAATAATTACGAAAATGAAGCGTAAGAAAATCGGGCTTTTCAGGGCCAAAATATTCACAGTGATACTCGAAAGTAAAACCAGCATACGAATTCTCAATATTTTTACGTGCGGCAGTTAAATCTTTTTCCATCCGAGCTTCAAAATGCGGCTTCAACGCTTCCCATCCTGCCTGCGGAAATTTTGCATCGCCAACTGCACGCCAAGTATTCTCAAGATGCTGAACGATTTTGCAGAAATCAGCATTACATTCCGGCGAAATCTCCGATTTGTAAATATCACAATACGCGTATACTTCTGAAAGTTTAGACAAAACTTCCGAAAATGCCTTGCCTTGCTGAACAAGATGCACTACATACCACATCTGTAACTGCATCATATCCCGCAATGTCTGGGTATACTCTTCCAGACTCATATTCCTTGTCCAAACCATTTACCTCACCGTTATTGTGCTTAATTTATTAATCGTAACAATCTGTTTTTTAATGTTTTTGTATAATGGATTTACATCGATAATTCTTTTTATATTTTCATGTGTTGTATTTTTAATTTTCAAATATTTTAGCCGGCCTTTACAAACCTTCGCAGAAACTGCCAATCCATCCGCAAGTCTAATATTTTTAAACTCAATATCTTTCCACTGCCCGTCAAGGCCATAGAGAATTCTGATGTCGTTATCTTTTCCATCATGGCAAAGAGCGTCGGCCATAGCCCATACAAATAAAGAATGACAAGTCGAATACCAATACCCAATCGGAAATCCATCGATGCGAATCTTTTCCGGGAGAGCACCAAGCGAACTAATATGTTCCTTAACGTGCGTTATCCATTTTAAGCACTCTTTGCCGTCTTTGATATGCGACAAAGCAATCGCAGCTCTCAAACCAAGCCATGGCCAATCACGATAATTCTGTTCAGGCTGAATTGTATTAAGTCCCCAGGGTGTTTTGGAATCTTCAATGCAGGCGTAAACGCTTTTATCATTGACTCCCAAAGGCAGGTTCAAGATAAAAAAATCAAACTGCAAAGCGGCAAGATATTGAGCGCCGACAAACGGCATTAAAACGCCTTTTTTGTAATTAGCCTCTAAACCTTTGTATAGCTTTTCTGATATTTCCCTATAATATGAATTATCACTGCTTTTGGCTGAAGGAGCCATTTCTGCATAAGCCGCGAATGTGCGTGCATAAATTAGAGACGTAAAAGTATCATTAGATACCGTTATATCCGATTCGTTGCCGGCATGACAATCTTTCGCAACGGCAAAAGCACCTTTATCCTCAATGAAATATTTTTTTGCAAAATCAACAATCTCTCGACATTGAACAATATCTTTTTCTGTAATATTTTTGTGCCCGCTTATTTTCCACTGCCAGTAAAACTTAAGAACTATAAAGCCTGCCATTACCGGCTTGTTCAAAAGAATATGTTCTTTCAGGTTAGCCCTAAGATGCCTGCCGAGATAATTGCTCCAGCCAGAATAGGCAGCTCCCGTAAGCCCGGCTTGGGCTGCAAGTTTTTTCGCGTCATTGGCCTGTCTTCTATAAAAATCAAGATGATGATCAGCTTCCTGTAAATGATTGGTTTTCAACAGAGCCTGATGTGAAAAAAACGCGTCATACGGAACATTGACACCGCCGCCCCAAAGATTCGGCAGCATTCCGCAAGTAATACCGCCTATTTCGCGGTGCTGGTTTGCACGAATACTGTACTGACTCAAATCGTACAGATATTGCATTTGCTTGTCTGGAACACTGATACGCGATTTGTCCGAATATTCTTTCCAGATACGAATATGTTCACGTTTAACAGCGGCATACCCATCTCGCTTAACGTTCTTCATGGTTGAAACAGCGGCCTTTTTGAAATCTTCCAGGTCTGAAGTATCAACCAGAACAAAGAATTTGCTGGCAGTCCATCCCCTTTGAACATCATCAAAATAAACTCCGCGTCCATTATATGGATAATTATCTATACCGTCGGGCTGCACATCTGATGCCATAATACCATAGCCCTGTTCCAAACTTATCGCATAATCGACCGCAAGGCTTTTGTCCTGCAAATACTTGAATTTCAGAGCGGAAGTTTCACGAAGTTTTGCGGCATTCATCCCACAAATCGGTTCGTCAAGATAGAAAGCTATCCGAACCTTCGACTTCGCCGGCTTGCCTTGAATATGATAATTTTCACAAAGAATATGCCGGTCGGTCATAAATGATTCGATGCGTAAATCAACTCCGCCGATTTTGACATTAGTCGTCAAGACAGCTTTAACAGGATCAAATTGCTGACAATAATCGTTTATGTCCCACGACTCACCATCAACAATGACTTGGTATCCGGTACGAATAATCGGTTGAATAAACTTATGCGTTTCTTCGGCATATTTCGAATGTGAAGTTTTATACCATCCTAACGCAACACCCTGATACTGTTCAAAATGAGCGTGAGCAACGCAACCTGCCATCATACTGCCTGAATAATCAACGAGTGCAGCATCTGCGCCATTTGACAAGAGCATTGGAAAATAATTTTCTTTTGACTTAACGGTTGCCTGCATTTCAAACCTTTCGTTATTACGATTTTTTAGTCGAAAAATCAACTAAACTATCTATTGAAACAAACTGTCCATTTTCAACAGAGCGGTTTGCTGCTATACCTGTTAAAATTGACCATGCTCCCTGAACATAGTCTGCTGCGCGTTCCAAAGGATCATTTTGCCTGATTCCGAACAAATCCTGCAGCATCACATCATCGCCGCCGCCATGTCCGCCTTTGGCATCCGGGACTTCAATGCTGTACGATGAGGCGAAATGCGGATACATTGTAATGGTCGATTCATTTTTATTAATCTGTCCCTGAATAGTACCATCTCCATTTATGTATGAAGATTCAATACATTTATGCTCAAGTCGGCCGCGAGTTCCATTGAATTCTATCCGATAGCCTTCCCATGGCGAAAAAGCCGTCAGAGCGTAACTAAGCAGAACGCCATTTTCATATTTGACCATAACATTGGCGGAATCTTCAATGTCAATCGCAGTTGAAAACACGCATTTGTCGCGATAATAGCCATCTTGCTTTTCATTATTTAAGTACAATTGCTCCATCTCATTGCTGTCTTTTAAATTCAAATAGAATTTGCATATCTTTTTCGACTCACAATCAAAACATCGCTGACCGGGATTGTTTAGACCTAAAGCATCTGCTTGAGCCGGTACATAGTACCCCCTCTTTCCCATTGAAGCAACCGCGACAGGTCTTGATCTAATCCACCAGTTAACCAAATCAAAATGATGAGTGGCTTTATGAACAAGAAGACCTCCAGAATTTTCTTTGTTCCTGTGCCACCTGCGGAAATAATCCGCGCCATGTTTGGTATCAAGATTCCATTGAAATATAACTGACTGAATATCACCTATTTCACCTCGCATAAGGATCTCTTTTATTTGCGAACGAATAGGCGAATAACGATAGTTAAATGTTACACGTACAGACTTTCCGGTTTTACGCACTGTATCAATTATCTGCTGACATTTCTTTTCATCGATTGTCATTGGTTTTTCTGTAATAACATCGCTACCGGCTTCAAGAGAACGGCAGATATATTCACTGTGTTCCTTATCGCGCGTACAGACTACCACAACATCTGGCTTATGCCTTTGAAGCATCTTATCAAAATCTTTACTGTGATAAACTTCAACTGCTATCCCATCATGGCTGCAAGCTCTTGCCGCCAAATCAGCTCTGCCCAAGTTAATATCACAAACCGCAATAAGTACAGAAGTACTCTTGTACGTTTCAGTAATAGCTTTTTGGAACATCTTTGAACGGGAACCAGTTCCAACAATAACGTATTTCTTTTTCGCTGCTTCAGTCATATTATTTTCTTTTATTACACAAAGTTAATATCTTCGACGTTTAACGAGTATTCAATACTTTCGTTCTGACCGTTTTCACCTGCATCCATTCGCCCATAACCGCCGGCTCAACCTTTGTGCTGTACCAATTTTCATTGATTTTGACCCAGGCAGTATATTCTCCGCCGCCGGCCTTACACCAAAACCACGCTTTGCCTTGTTTGTCCGTTAATGAACCTAATGGGCCGGTTGGCTGGTTCGTAGGAATGAGCCAGACGATACTATTATAGACAGGATTATCATTTTCATCAATGACCTGAACGATTATTTCAGGACTAAACTTCGGCTGTAATTTCGGAACTTCCTTAAAATTGTCTTTCAATGCATCATAAGTCCTTAGATGCATTGTTCGAGGTGAATTGGTGTCCCAAAAATTATAGCTCGTTCTGCCATTTACATACGATTCAGGCTTAGTATCTGGCCCAGACTGTGCAGGCCAGTTTACAACAGGTGTCATTTGTCCAAATTTAACATTGGGCCAAATTTCCATTAAAGGATGATATGTCATACATCCCTCAAAAGGCCATATACCGGGCAGTTCAATACTGCGCCAATACTGAATTCTCTGTGCTACTGTTTTTGTACCTGAATTAAGTCGCCTCCAAAACTTCTCTGTGGGATCTTTGCCTTCATTAATACTCGCTAAAGCCTCATTCTGATATGTCCAGGCAAAATCTCCCCCCAGGCTGATTTCGCCTTCACTGCAAGGTTTACCATATTTGTTCTTCCAGTCTTTAAATACATCCAACTCCACATAATGCCCGTCAACTACCTGCAAACGCGGATCATCGGTCATACCTTTGTAGATCAAGCCATTAGTGCCTTGTAAGTGATCAACTCGTGTGGGATCGAATTTTTGAGCTTTTTCGCTCATTCTCAACATCGCAGAAACTATCTCTTTTTCGAGTTTTGTGGCCGGTTCTTTTGAACGAACGGTAAAGTTTTCATTTGACGTGCTCCACATCGCGATAGATGGATGATTTTTCAAATAATCAAGCTGAACAAGCACCCAATCCATTACTTTATCTGCTTCGCTTTCAAGATAATTGCCTTGTTCATCCCAGCACCATAATCTTTGTGTTAATATTTCAAATGATGCGGACGTTTTAAGAAGCATTCCCATCTCATCAGCAACATCTGCGAAACTCGGATAACTTGTTCCATCTGGATACCATCTTAGCATATTGATATTCGCCTGCTGAGTATAATCGGCGTAAAACCATCTTATATGTGCTCGGTGAGAAGGCATAAAAAGAGCAGGGTCTTTACTGGTTCCCTGGATCATAAAAGGCTTACCATTGAAATAAAAG
>Ga0154577_1070_pt1 | contig 33972 bp, 30 predicted proteins | sample RifGroF2_FD_116006 | JGI IMG/M metagenome (GOLD analysis project Ga0154577, IMG submission 116006) | Planctomycetes bacterium GWF2_42_9
GGGTTGAAAAAATAACGCTAAAGCGATTTGCCAGGAATTAAAAAAGCAGTGAATTAAAATCGGACGCAGCAGAGAACCGCTTTTTTCGTACGTATAACCCATCGCAACGGCAAGAATGAAAATGCCAGGAAAATGCATCAGCGGGTGCAGTACGGCAAAAATCGCAGCGACAAACAATATGCTCGTCCATGGTTTGTAGCCAAGAGTTTCACGTAAATACGTTTGAAGAAGGCCGCGGAAAACCAATTCCTCAAAAATCGGCGTAAGTACGGCGGCAAAAACAATCATCAAAATCCTTAGGCTTAGCTGCTTGTATTCCAGCAAAACAACAAGGCCTTCGTTCTTATCCATCTCAAAGTCTGAACCCATTATGAGCCGGCCAATCAATGCAACCAGAAACAGTGAAATCGCAACGAAAGGCCAGGTGCTAATGAAAATCAAAGCTGAATGAAATATATCCCGAAAAATTCCCTTAATTCGAAAACCAAAACCTGAAAGACCATTGACGAAAAATTCTTTAGCAGAGATGACAATAAAAATTACCGCAATGACCTCAACAAAGAAGTAAAAACCAAAAGTCGCAAATTTCTGCTGCCAGTCTGTTTCTTCAGAGGTAACGGACTTAGCAACTGTCGAACCTAATGATGAAAGAACAAGCCAGCCGAAAAGTACGGCAAAAGGGAAATAATAAGGCATAAGGTTGGGTCTGGAAGGCGCACTGTCGAGAGATTTTATCCCAAATTCCGTCTCGGCAAGCCATTTAATAAATAAAGAGCCTCCGAGGAGTAAGGAACCCCATAAAATAACAGAATATATTATCATATTTGAATCCATCTGTTGCATTAATCTGTAATTTGTATTAGATTATTGCTTTACTTTCAAGATTATAAAAGGGATTTTAATTTATGGCTATGGATATCTTTAAAATAACAGGCCCGGCAAGGCTTGACGGTACGATAAATGTAAGCAGTTCAAAAAACGCGGCTCTGCCGATTATGGCGGCGACAATTCTTGCAGGCGGAAAAAACACTCTCATCGGGCTTCCTAATTTAAGCGATATTGCGGTTATGGGTCAACTGATGGAGTCGCTGGGCTGCAAAAAGCAAGTCGTTGACGGTAATACAATATTCGACACCAGCGTTATTGATAAACCTTTCGGCGATTATGAAATCGTGCGTAAAATGCGGGCGGGCATTTGCATTCTAGGTCCGGTACTTGCGCGATGCGGGAAAGTTGAAGTATCTATGCCGGGCGGCTGCGCAATCGGGTATCGGCCGGTAGATATTCACGTTCGCGGCTTGCAGGAAATGGGCGCTAAAATCGAACTGAAAAACGGCTACATCGTCGCTCATTCCAACGGCGGATTAAAAGGCGCTAATATTTTTCTTGGCGGTGCGTTTGGTTCCAGCGTTTTAGCAACCGCAAATATTTTGTCGGCCGCGGTTTTGGCCAAGGGCAAAACGATAATTGAATACGCAGCGTGCGAGCCTGAAATAACGGATTTGGCAAACTGCCTGGTTAAAATGGGTGCGAAAATCACCGGCATTGGTTCGCCGCAACTTACAATCCACGGCGTGAAAGAATTAAAGCCTGTCGAATATAAAATTATTCCCGACAGAATCGAAGCTGGCACGTTCCTTTGCGCAGCGGCGATTACAAGAGGAAAATTGAAACTGAAAAATTGCAGGCTCGATCATTTATGGGCGGCAGTTAATAAACTAAGAAGTATGAACGTCAGAATCGATGAAATTGAAGACGGCTGCGAAGTTGAATGCGATAGTCATATCGACGCGACCGATCTTACGACGCTTCCATATCCGGGTTTCCCAACCGATTTACAGGCACAGTTTATGGCTTGTTTGAGTCTGGCAAGAGGCAACAGCGTTGTGACCGAAAAAATATTTGAAGATAGATTTATGCACGTGCCGGAATTGACGAGAATGTCGGCAAACCTTCGTAAAGAAGGCCCGCACGTAATTATCAGCGGTGTTGAAAAACTGACCGGTGCGCCTGTTATGGCATCAGATTTGAGAGCTTCGGCGGCGCTTGTAGTTGCGGCGTTGGCGGCACACGGCGAAACCATCATTAACCGTGTCTATCATATAGACAGAGGTTATGAGAAAATAGAAGAAAAACTGAACGCAGTTGGTGCTAAGATACAGCGTTTGAGCATATAAAAAGGAACACACTACAAACTAATGCACTTAGCGGTATAACAGGATAGATTCCCGTCTGCGCGGGAATGACACTTGACTTAATTGATAAGGCTGTGAAGTTTTTCCCACAAACCTTTGAAGAATGTTACCGCCTCGAAGTCTTTCGTTGACATACTTAATACATACTGGCCGAACGCAATTTGACCGAGTGCATAATAGCCGTAAGCGAACTGGCCGATAGCGACGATTCCGAAAGCAGCCTGACCAATAGAAAAGAAACCCGCGATACTTAATTGAGCAAGTGCAAAGACAAGAGCGATTGAAAGCTGGCCGATAGCTATTACACCTATCGAAAGCTGACCAATCGCAAGAACGCCAATCGCTTTTCTGCCGATAGCTATAACGCCATTTGCCCAGAGCCTTTTGCCTGTTTCAGGGCAGACGCCCATTGTGATGTGAACCAGCGGAAATGAGCCGATTTTAATATTAGATTTGAAATCCTTGAAAAGCATTCCGCTTTCGTAGAGGTATTTGCGGGTTTCGCCCAAAAAACTTTGAGTAATAACATAATCAGGTTTTGTGTTCAGCAAATTTGGCATAAAATACCTCCTTGACGTTCAGCGTTTAGCGTATAAGACTGCACGCTGTATGCTATACGCTTTAATTCCAGAATCAGTCAACTACACGTTTCCTGTAAATTTTCGAATCCAAACTTTTTATGAATGCCGTCCAATTAGTATCGCCTGGCTCGTTATCGATTTTGCCGGTAACCTGATTGATCTTGGCATCGATATTGTCAAGGAAACTAATCAGGAACGCTTCGGCTGTCATTGGCAATTTCGGTGAGCCAAAATCATATTGGCCGTGATGAGCGAGAACGATATGCTCGATGCTGTCTAGAATTTCTTTGTTTATCTTCTGCCCTGCCGCCTCCAAAGCCATCGCTTTTTTCTCAATCATATTTACGGTTATAGTGATATGGCCGAGGAGTTGACCGCAATCGCTATAGCCGAAAGCCATTTGATAAGTAAGCTCTTCCGTTTTGCCCATATCGTGCAGGAATATGCCTGCGAGCACAAGGTCTGTTTGGAGCTGCGGATAAAACGGCATTATCGCTTTTGCGGTATTAAGCATATTGTTGGTATGTTCAAGCAGGCCGCCGATGTAGCTATGATGATTTGCTGTGCCGCCGGGAGCGGTGCAGAATTTTTTCATAATTTCAGCATCGTTCAAGAACTGGCTGATGAGCAGCTTTAGGAATGGATTTTTAATTTCCGATACGATCTTTATCGTATCATCCAACATCTGCTTGATGTCTTTTTCGGTTCGCGGCAGATAATCATTGATGTTGACTTTTTCGGCAGGTACGGTGCTTATCCTATCGCCAACGATTTGCATCGCGTTTTGGTACATTTCGCTTCTGCCTCTTATGTGTGCAAAGCCTTCTTTGGGAAGCGAATTAAAGAGTTCTTCACTTGCCTGCCAGATTCGGCCGTTGACTTTACCGGTGCGGTCGCCAACGAACATTGCGATATATAAATCGCCGCGCGTCGTACTGCGCAGTATCGGCTGACTGATCATGTAAACGTCGTCAATGGTTGTTCCGGGCTGAAGCTGATTTATGAAAATATGCGGCATCTAATTCACCTGTATTAAAATTGTTTCTTCTTTTATAACTCGTTGGTCTATACAAACTTAATCGCAATTATATCAAATATCAAAATGAAAAAATAAAAATGACATATTAAAATTCAAAAATTACATTCCTGCGATTTCGCTAGCAATACATTGATAACTATATTCTAATCATCAGGATATGCAAGCAAAAGATATATAACAATATATCAAATATCAAAATTAAAAAATAAAAATGACATATTAAAATTCAAAAATTACACGGACAGATTGAAATCGGCGATGTTTATACCGTAGCGTAATGATAAAGGTATGCAAAAGACACAGGACTAATCCACGATTTTCGCCTTGATTTCGGAGCATATTAATCCTATTATAATTAGTCGGAGACATAATGTTACCGACTGAAAGCGGATATTTCAACTGGTTACAAATTGTTACCGGTTGAAAATTTGAGAAACTTGAACCGTCGACAATTTGATGACAGTTGAAAATTAAATGACAGGCGAAAACTTTCTGCCAACAAAAACTCTTAAAAAATTGAACAAAAAATAAGGAGAAACTTATGCAAAAATTTTGTATTTATATACTTTTTTTGATTCTAGTTTTAAGCGCGTTTGCTGATGAAGAGATGGCACAATACTCTTATGCTACAGCTTCATCTGAAGGCAGATATTTTTTTATTATGAAATCTGATCCAAATAATAACTGGGTTACGGAAAAAGGATCTGGTATTTACGAAGTTAAAAATGATGGAACGTTTAAAGAAATATGGCGTACCGAGGGATGGTATTCATTTAAAACATTCCTATCATCAGATGGGCTTTGTTTGGTAAGGCTTGGAAACTGGCCAAGGGGACGTGCACCATCCAATAAACATTTAGCTATAGCATTTTACAAAGAAGGCCGATTGATAAAATCATATAGTACTTCCGATTTAATCAAAGATTTATCGAAAGTCCACCCCAGCGTCTCACATTACCAGTACCTCGATAATAGTTATAAACCTGTTTTGGAAGATTATAGTACAAAATTTCACATAGTTACAATTGATGGTCTCCTCTATGAATTTGATATAACCACAGGAAAAATCAATGAAGCCAAAGCATACGAAAAATAAATAAGGTTAGGCACTAAATTATCTTATGATAGGCCAGAATAATAAAACAATCAGATAAACTTTTAAATTGACTAATCAGGGCAAAATGGTTACCTTTTTGGGGTTTTGAAACCTTTAAGATTGCCATAAAAAAACTCGTCGCCATACCGGCGACGGCTAAACCCTGTCATAGTGATGACAGGGCTAAACATAATGGATTTCCGCTTTTCGCGGGAATGACACGAATATTTTAGAAAGGAATAAATAAAATGTTTACAACTATTACAGACATTAGGGCAAGAGAGATACTCGATTCACGAGGTAATCCAACGGTTGAAGTCGATGTAACGCTCGATGACGGCGCGTTCGGCAGAGCCGCTGTTCCATCGGGAGCAAGCACAGGCGCTCACGAAGCGGTCGAACTGCGTGATACACAGGCAAAACGCTATATGGGCAAAGGCACATTGACGGCTGTAAAGAACGTTAATGAAAAGATCGCACCGGAAATTATCGGTATGGACGCCCTTTCACAGGAAGCTGTCGATAAAGCTATGATCAAACTTGACGGCACAAAGAACAAAGGCAAATTCGGCGCTAACGCAATCCTCGGCGTATCGCTGGCTGTCGCAAAGGCGGCGGCTAATTCAGTCGGCCTTCCTCTTTATCGTTATCTGGGCGGCTGCAACGCAAATGTTCTGCCTGTTCCAATGATGAACATTCTTAACGGCGGAAAGCACGCTGACAATAACGTCGATTTCCAGGAATTTATGGTTATGCCGATCGGCGCTGAAAACTTCCCGGAAGCATTGAGAATGGGCGCTGAAGTTTTCCATACTCTGAAAAAAGTTCTGAAAGACAAAGCTATACACATCTGTCGGCGATGAAGGCGGTTTCGCACCATCACTGAAATCAAACGAAGAGGCACTCGATGTGATTCTCGATGCAATCAAAAAGGCAGGCTACAAGGCAGGCAAACAAATCGCTATCGCTCTCGACCCGGCTTCAACCGAAATGTGGGACGAAGCAACAAAGAAATACAAATTCTTCAAATCAGCACCAAACAAAAAAGTATCGTCAGACGATATGATTAAGCATTGGGCAGGCTGGATTGATAAATATCCAATCGTAAGTCTTGAAGACGGTTTGGCAGAAGACGATTGGGCAGGCTGGACAAAATTAACGCAGACAGTCGGCGGCAAATGCCAGCTCGTAGGCGATGACCTGTTCGTTACCAACACCGAAAGACTCGCGAAGGGCATTAAGCTCGGAGCCGCAAATTCGATTCTGATCAAGGTAAACCAGATTGGTACTTTGACAGAGACTATCGAAGCTATCAACCTCGCAAAGAGAGCGGGCTACACAGCTGTTATGAGCCATAGAAGCGGCGAAACAGAAGACAGCACAATTGCTGATTTGGCAGTCGCGACAGGCGTTGGTCAGATCAAGACTGGTTCGGCTTGCAGAACTGACAGAATTTGCAAGTACAACCAGCTCCTCCGAATTCACGAAGAACTCGGCGATGCAGCACAGTACGGCTCATTCTTATTTGAGTAGTACTTACATTTATCAAAACCAAAGGGCTGTTCAAAATGAGCAGCCCTTTTTTATTGCAAAATAGTTCCTTGCTGTTATAAAAGAATACCTATTTAGACAGGAAGGATTTCTATGATTAGATTTAAATCGGCATTAAAATCACTATCAATTTCATTATTCCTCGTGGCAATTCTCTGTTGTACATCTTTCGCAAAAGAGTTTAGCTACGCCGACATCGTTGATGAGTTAACAAACCTGCAAAAGCTCGCCCTTCTTCCGGCTGATGGGCAAAAATGTGCATTGTGGTCAAGTTATAATCAGGTAAGCAAATATGATCCAAATACAAATACATACATTGAATGGTACAGAAACGGCGACGGCAGCGGAATCATAAGAATGGAAGGCGAAAATCAGGTAATCGCCGAAATGAACGGGCCGGGCTGTATCAACAGGATTTGGTCTGCAACCGCGGGTCAGGGGCATCTGAAAATATATTTAGATGGAGTTCAAACGCCGGCGGTTGATTTGCCTTTTATAAAGTATTGCGACGGCAGCACCACGCCTTTCAATCGCAAATCATTAGTTTATGTAGCAGCCAAAGGCTATAATAATTATACACCGATACCATATCAAAAATCCTGTAAAATTATCGCAGAGCCAAATTGGGGCAAATATTATCAAATCACTTATCAAACTTTCCCAAAAGACACGATCGTGCCAACGTTCAATATGAACCTTTCGGCGGAAGATTCTGCCGCACTCGACAAGGCCGATGCAATTTTATCCAACTGCAAAGCATTTATTCCATCGGCAAACGAAAGCAAAGAAATCAGCAAATTAATAACGGTTGAGCCGGGCAAACAAGCTGAAATTTTCAACCTCAAGGGCCCTGCCTCGATAATCAGACTTGAAATCAAACCGCAACTGCCTGCCGACAAAAAACAGCAGGAAGATTTACTTCGCCAGCTCACAATCCAGATGAATTGGGACAATCAAAAAAATCCTGCCGTCTGGTCTCCGCTGGGTGATTTCTTCGGCACAGCGCCAGGCGTAAATGAATACTCATCATTTCCACTCGGTATGAGCAATGATTTATTTTATTCGAATTGGTTTATGCCCTTCTCAAAAGCAGGTAAAGGTATAATAGGCAACGATTCAAACACAACCTTCAAAGCAGATGTTCGCATAGTATACGCTCCAATTGACGCTAACGCTGATTACGGCAGATTTCACGCAAAATGGCACAGAGACGCGTTTCTGCCTGACGCAAAAATCTGGCCGCTTGACTGGACTATTCTGAAAACAAAAGGCCGAGGCAAATTCTGCGGCTTCGCTTTGAATCTTTGGAACCCGGCGGGCAAATGGTGGGGAGAAGGCGATGAGCGATTCTTCGTTGACGGCGAGAAATTTCCGTCGACGTTCGGCACAGGTACAGAAGATTATTTTGGTTACGCCTGGTGCTGCCCCAAATTATTCTATGCGTCATATCACAATCAAACGGCAAACACCAATGGGAATAACACCGACCACATTTCGCTCAATCGATGGCAGATTGCGGACAATGTACCGTTTCAAAAATCATTTGACGCCTATATCGAAAAATATTTTTCCAACAGCAGAAAAACTTTTTATTCCGCTGTCAGCTATTGGTATTTGGACGCCAAAGGTCAGGACGAATACAAACCTGTCGCAGTTAACGAACGGCTTGGTTATTACGCAAGACCAGCGGAAAACGTTATAGCAGGCGTCGCAATTTCAGGTGAGCCGAGCGGCGGCAAAATAGAACTGGGCGGGCTCAACCGGCACGATGGATATAATTGGCGTGATTTAGACCATCTTGCGTGGAAGGATGCAAAGCTCGGCGATAAACTACATCTTGAGCTTTCCGCCGACAAAGACGGCAAATACATTCTGATAGGAAAATTCACAAAGCAGGATGGTTACGCGACTGTACAGCTTTATTTAGACAATAAAAAAATCGGCGAACCAATGGATTTCCAAAATGACAAGCTGATTTCAACGCCCGAACTTTCGCTGGGCAAATATGATCTCAAGGCAGGAAAACACATTCTGACTGTGGAGATAATTAAGCTCGGCCCGCCGGTAAAACCGACCAAATACAGAGACGCAATGTTTGGCATTGATTATGTCAAGTTGAAGCCAATGTAAATCAAAAGCCCCGTTTAATAGCGGGGCTTTTTTTATCTCATTTTGAAAAGTATTATAGTTATACAGCCCATACCGACAAGTGAGACTGTAAGATGCAGAGAGACCCAAAGCCAATGAAGGCGGATGTGCTGCAAATGGTGGGAATATTCTTTATCCGCCTGATTTTGCAGTTCCAGCAGACGAGTATTAGGCATTAATTCATCTATCCGCTTGCGCCAATAACGAGAGCGATTTCTTGTGAATTGCCAGCGCTCGTATAATTTTTCTGAAGTTATCGCGCCATATAACCCGAGAAAAACCAAAATCGCACCAAGCGGCAATGAAGACGGGACAAACCCTTTTGTGCCCATAAACGCAAGACTTGCGGCCGCAACAGTAATGACAAAATTAGTTACTAAAGCACGCTGCGTTTCTAACTGGCGGCATTGAGTCCATTGCTCATCGCAAAATTTTAATAGTACATCTATATCATCGGCCATAAAAATCCTTCGTGGAAAAAACTGTTAGCGTATTTTCAGGGTAGCTAAGGCGAAAGCGGCAAAAGCGGCGGCAAGAAGCCAGAACCTGACGACAACCTGCGGTTCAGACCAGCCGCCAAGATGAAAATGATGATGAATTGGAGCACAGCGGAAAATTCTTTTCCCGCCAGAGTATTTGAAATATCCTACCTGAAGAATAACGCTCGTAAGTTCCATAACAAAAACGCCGCAGATAATCAGAAGCAGGATTTCGTGTCTTGTAACAAGAGCACCATAACCCATCGCAGCACCTAACGGCAGCGAACCGATATCGCCCATAAATGTTTGAGCCGGGTGGCAATTAAACCAGAGAAAGCCCATCGTTGCCCCAAGTATGGAAGCGTAAAAAATGCAAAGCTCACCCGATTGAGGTATGTGAGGCAAAAGCAGATAACCTGCCCAGGTCATTGTAGAAGTTCGAGTCATTGGTTCAGAGGCAACATAGCAAAGAATCGCAAGCGTCATACTTGCAATCGCTACGCAGCCTGCCGCAAGGCCATCCATACCATCGGTAAGATTTACAGCGTTGCTGGTCGCAGAAATATACAGAATCGCAATGAGAATGAAAAGCCAACCGCTAATATGAATGCCATATTTATAAAAAGGCAACCAAAGGCGTGTCGCATCGGGAATTTTTTGAACATCGAAATATAAAAATGCCGCGATAAGAACCGCCCCGCCTAATTGGAACGCTAATTTTTCCCAAGGCTTTAAACCATTTCGGCTGCGGTGGCGAATTTTACTGGTAAGTTTGAGCCAATCATCAACCGCACCAATCCCGCCATACCATATCATCAGGATTATTGCTTTTTGTACAAACGGATTGTTTAGCTTTGCCCAAAGGAAAGTACCAGCCATCATCGCCAAAAGAATAATCAGGCCGCCCATTGTCGGGGTGTTTTCTTTTTCTTTGTTGAGAGCGTTTAATTTTTCGTGGTGGAATTCAGGTCTGTCGCCGATTTTTTTCATCATCAGCCAGCGGATGATACGCGGGCCGGTAACCCACGCAACAACGAGACTTGTAAGAGCGGCTAAAATGCAGCGAAATAAAACTTCCTGCCAGGCGTAAAAACCGAGTGAACCGGTTGTGAAATCCTGCAATAACGAAAAAAGATAATATAACATATCCTTATGTCTATCCTATAAATAATCCTTTGAGCCTTTCGACAACCGCTTCGTAACGTTCGCTTCGAGAAGCTTTAATCAGTATTATATCGTCAGGTTTGACAAATTTGTACATATTATCACAAAGTTGCGTAAGATTTTCAAAAACGTTGACGGAAATGTCGTAATCGGCTGTATTATGGGCTGTTTGTGCGGCTATAGCGGCATCACCCTTGATCGTTAATACGACGGGAATCTTATGAATTGCGATTGTGTTGCCGAGTTGAGAATGCAGAGATTCGCTTTGGCTTCCGAGTTCGCCCATCCGCCCGAAGATAAAAACTGCACGTTTTTTTTCCTGCTGCGAAATCAGAGAGAGCGTTTCCAAAGCGTTGGCCATTGAGCCGGGGTTTGCGTTGTAACAATCGCAGAGAACTTTTGCCGAGCCGATTTGCAGACACTCCATTCTCATATCGGCAGGCTTTACCGTAGCAATTGCAGCAGCAAATTGCGAAGCCGAGATTCCGAGATTTTTGCATACCGTCCAGGCTGCTAGTGCGTTTTCTACGTTAGCCCTGCCGGGAAGTGGTAGCTGCACTGTTACGCCTTCAATTTCAAAACTGCTTTCAAAGCCGCCGATTTTTACGTTCTGCGGTTTGCAGAATGGTTCAAATTTTATTTTTTTATCTGTGCAATAATCAAAAAGCGTATCTGTAATAAAGAGTCTTCCCCCGGGCTTTAAACCTTTGGCGATGGACGACTTTTCTCCTTTGATAACATCGAGACTGCAGAAGCCTTCGAGATGTGCCGCGAAAACGGATGTTACAATCGCAATGTCGGGTTCGATTATGTTTGTGAGGTATTCGATTTCGCCGGGATGATTACTGCCAAGTTCTGAAACTAAAATTTCCGTATCATCGAGAGCATCGAAAACCGTCAGCGGAACGCCGATGTTATTATTGAAACTTTTCGGCGAAGAATAGCATTTGAATTTGCTCTTTAAGACGTGGCTAACCATATTCTTTGTGGATGTTTTGCCCGCCGAACCGGTGATAGCGACAACTTTGTATGAAGAATTCCGCCGAACGTATTTTGCCAGTCGGCCAAGAGCTTGGATAGTATCGTCAACAAATAGAATTGGTTTATCTGATGGAATACCGTTTGAGTTAAAGCCCAGCCTGCAAACGGCACAAGCCGCACCATTTTCAAAAGCCTGTTTTAAATGATCGTGGCCGTCGTGATTTTCGCCCTTGATGGCAAAAAAAGCACTGCCTTGGGTTACTTTGCGGGAATCAATACAGACATTCGAGATTTGAAATTTTAAATTTGAAATCTCAGATACTTCGGCATTTATGATTTCGGCAAGTTTTGCGTAATTTATAGATTTCACTTTTAGACTAAACTCGCTGAATGCTGCAAAAATTCCGCCGCTGTTTCAATATCGCTGAAATGCTGCTTTTCGGCGCCGATAATCTGGTAATTTTCGTGTCCTTTGCCTGCAATCAGAATAATATCGCCCTGTTTTGCTTCAGCAATAGCTTCTTCAATCGCTTTTCGCCTGTCCGGCTCAACGGTAATATGTTCAGAATGCGGATTCGTGAAACCGGCAAGAATATCTTCGATAATCGCCATCGGCTTTTCCGAACGCGGATTGTCGCTGGTAACAAAAATTCGCTCGGCATACTGACTAACCGCTTGGGCCATTCTTGGGCGTTTGGTTTTGTCTCTGTCACCGCCGCAGCCGAAAATCGCAATTAATTTCCCCTTGCACAATGGTTTAAGCGTCGAAAGAACGTGCTTAAGCGCATCATCTGTATGTGCGTAATCGACAAGCACCGTAAACTCACGCTTCGACGGCACTTTGTGCAGTCTGCCCGGAACGACCTGCAATTTCGACAGCCCGGCGGCGATGGTTTTCAGATCGAAACCGGCGCCAATCGCCAATCCTGCCGCTGAAAGATGATTGCTTAAATTATGCTCACCTATCAGGGGCGAATTGACTTTTACTTTTTCGTTTCTATACGACAATTCGTAAACCGTTCCATTTATATCCATAGAAATCAGTTTTGCGTTTAAATCGCCTTTGCCGCAAATCGAATAGAATATTTTATTTGCCTTAGTAGCGGCGGCAACCTGCTCACATACGGAATCGTCGCTATTAATTACCGCGGTCGCATCAGGCGAAAGGCTTTCGAAAAGTCTCAACTTGGCGGCCAAATACGCTTCCATAGTTTTGTGATAATCGAGATGGTCGCCGGTGAAATTGGTAAATGCCGCGGCACTGAAATCGATGCCTGCAAGCCGATTTTGCTCAATCGCATGGCTGCTGGCTTCCATAATCATATATTCGGAACCATAAGTTGCCATTTTTTCGGCTATCGATGCTAGTTCCAGCGCATCTGGTGTGGTCATTTTGGATTCAATGGTGTCTTGGCCGCTGCCTAAGTCAATCGTTACCGTGCCGATCATACCGCATTTCTTGTCGCTATTGGAAATTATCGACCGAACAAGATAAGTTGTAGTGGTTTTTCCATTGGTTCCGGTAACCGCAAGATTCACAAGTTTGCTGTTAGGATAATTATAATACGCTTGTGAAAGCAGCCCCAGTGCCTTTGTAGTATCCTCCGTGTGTATGACCTCGGCAGAGGCAACCTGTACTGGTTCCTGCGATACAACGTAGCGAGCACCATAAACGGCTGCCTGGCCTATAAAGTTATGGCCGTCCATTTTAGAGCCTTTTACCGCAACGAAGATATCGCCCTGCCGAACATTTCGCGAATCACTGCAAACGCGCGGCCGCCAGACTAACGGTTTTCCCTCAACAAGTTTTAATAATTGTTCAAGTGTCATAGCGTATATTTAACATATCATTTTGTTCAATATCAACAAGAAATAATGTATAATTAAAAAAATGTCTGATAAAAGAAAACATAGAGGTGCAAATCCGCAGGATTGTTTGCTGTTTGGCGAGGGAAAAGTACCGGCATTGAAACAAGCGGCTGCCGATTACGCCGAGCTTTTGACAAAAAAATACCCGCAAAACGCTTCCTTGAAACTTGTTGGCGATAAATTTGAACTCACCGATCGCCAGAGACTGGCTTTGATGAGAAGCTGCTGCTCAAAAGAGCAATCCGAAAACAGGAAATTCAAACAGCTTCAAACTTCAGAATTGGCCGGCAAAGATATGCTTATAGATGGTTATAACGTACTTATAACCGTTGAAGCGGCAATGAGCGGCGCTTATGTTTTTATTGGCCGCGACGGCTGCTTTCGCGATTTGGCAGGTTTGCACGGGACGTACCGAAAAGTAACAGAGACAATTCCCGCCATCGCGTTTATAAATTCCTGCCTGACGAAATTAGAGTTATCAAAAATCACTTGGCTTCTCGATAGGCCCGTTTCAAACAGTGGAAGATTAAAGAAAATCATCGAATTACATACATCAAGCGAGGTAATACTAACCGATAATCCTGATGTCGATTTGAAACGAACCGAAAAAATCATTGCAAGCAGCGACAGCATTATCCTTGATAGCTGCAAGCGGTGGTTTAATCTTGCCGCTTATGTAATCACACAAGAAAACCAGCCGGCCAAAATTATTGACCTTTCTAAGTAAGAAAAATATCTTTTTATTTCATTAGGGCCGATAATTCCCCACTTAGTGATTAACAGAAAGATTATTTAATTATCTTGTAATAATAATGCCAATTTCCATCTCAAAAACGCCATTTTTTGTTATAATATAGTAGACTTTCTTTTATGGGTGGAATTTTGCGATATATTTTTCTGATTTTGTCTTCGGCGGTCTGGCTGGCGGTCGGTAGATTTGTACTGAAACTGGATTCGGTCATTGACCTGATTCATTTCGCATCCATTCCATCGGCAGTTGGCTATTTATTTATTTTCAAACCGAAAATTCAAAAAAACAGTTTTATTTCGTATTCGATTTGTTTTTCTTTTATTGCACTTATTATTTTAATTTATTTTTTGGCTTTTGCCAAAGCAATACCCGAAGTTCGCATCAATTGGCTTGAATTGCCGATTGCATTATATTTTCTGACATCAATTTACCTTGTTCTATGGCTGCTGGACAAATTCGTAAATTCCGTATTTTTTGTTCTGTTCAAAAATTTAATAAAAAACAAGACTGTTTTCACCGCTGCCAGATTGACACTAAGGCTTGGGGTTCTAATTTTTATTGTCGCTCCATATCTGATTGCACTTTTCGTTACTCATTGGGTAAAATTCGCAGACGCTGAAAAACCTGTGAGTCTGAAAAATAATGAATACAGCCAAATCGACTTCATTTCATCTGACGGTGCTAAACTCAAAGGCTGGCTTATTTCTTCTCAAAGCCACGTATCAGATTCGACTGTAATAATTGTACCGGGAAGAAGCGCGGCGAAAAATCTGTTTTTGCCTTACGCGAAAGTTTTCAGTGAAAACGGCTATAACGTGCTTTTATTCGACCTTAGAGGAAACGGCGGCAGCAGCGGACATAAATATAGTTTTGCCGTCAATGAAGTAAACGACGTTACCGCAGCAGTTGATTTTCTGCGAAAAGATAAGCCGCAGTTATGTAATTATATTTTTGGTTACGGCTTGAATGAAGGCGCGGCGGCGCTCATTGGCGCGGCAGCAATCGATGAACGCTTTACCGCTATTGTCAGTGATAATGCGACTGGTTACGAAATTAGTATGCCGGACTGGCTTAATGACCGTTTGCCAAACTGGGCGGAAAAAAGTTTTCTGCAAATGACTAAAACTTTTGTGCGGATAGATGTCGGCCGGGAAATCTGGGGAGCGGAAGGAATTTATGAAAGAATTTCACAGATAAGTCCCTGCCCGATACTTTTTACTAATAGTATTAAAAACAGCAAAGGCAACCGACTGAAAACTATTGAGATGTTCTCAAAAGCCCGCGAACCAAAGAATCTTTGGCTTGCGCCATTATCAGGCAATCCAAATGTTTATGACATTTATTTTTTCAATGTCCTGCAAACATTCGAAATCGGTAAATCAAAACAGAAGATTGGAAATTGGCGAATCAGTAAAAGCAATTAATAAAACTGACGTTTTTCTCCTTTTGTCCCTTTTTTTCTTTTAAAATCACCATTTTTAATTATAATCAGTAAAATAATTTAGAGAATAACGGATAAAAACCTTTTATTTTTAACGTAAGTTATTATAATAAAAGCACTTTTGGAGAGGTGGCCGAGAGGCTGAAGGCAACGGTTTGCTAAACCGTCGTACCGGTATAAACTGGTACCGCGAGTTCGAATCTCGCCCTCTCCGTTTATTATGAGCGCGCAGTTCAAACGCTTGTAAACTAACGGCTTGTACTCAAATTCCCACAAGTAATTTTATAAACCCTCCATTCTAACGCTGTTCTGCTTTAATTCTTTTTCCGCCATAAATTGCAACTCAAATGCAACTAAATATTTTGCGTTTTCTTGTTCGCGAACACACACAAACACGACATAATGTGTTTAGTTTGAGTTCACAATTACACAATGTACAAGATTACTAATTGGAAAAAAAAATAAGATAGGTTCGTGCATTGCGCGATAGCATTGGAAAGGAAAATCAAATGGGCGTACAAATTTATAAACAGAAAACGAGCGGTGATTGGTATGTTTGGATCACGCACAAGGGACAGAGGACATCCCGAAAGATTGGGGAAGATAAGAAGCTTGCCATGAAGGCCGCGAAGATGTACCGCGAACAGTTGGCTCTCGGTCAAGTGGACTTCAGCAACGGCAAAAAACTTGATAAGGAAACTCTCACCTTTGGAAACTTCTGCAATGATTACCTTGAGAATGTGGCAAAGCAGCGGCTGAAACATAATAGCTGGATCTCCTACAAAAATCTGATCGACTTGCATTTATTACCAATATGGAAAGACAGGCCGCTTAATTCGATCACGAAGCAGGAAGTTAAGACTCTGCTGCTCGAAAAACAAGCCACAGGGATCGTAGTCAATAACTTACGCATCTGCATCAGTGCTGTTTTCGCGGAAGCGGTCGAACGTGAAATTCTCGTTGTCAATCCCGCGCATGGCTTGGGCAAGACCTTCAGAAGACATGAAGCGAAAAAGCACACGCAATTTTTAAGTAAAGAACAGGTTTCAATTTTACTTGACGCGGCTAAACAGGAAAATGCCGAATACTATACTTTTCTGCTTGTGGCTTTCCGCACGGGAATGAGGCTCGGTGAACTTTTAGCTTTGAGTTGGGACTGCGTTAATTTTGAAACTAGGCAAATTGCGGTTCGCAGAAGTTACAGCCATGCGCATTGGGATACGCCTAAATCTCACAAAATAAGATTCATTGATATGAGCGATGGACTGATCGAGACATTAAAACGCAGATATGAAAAAGCGAAGCAATTAGCCGATTTCAAGAAAACATCTTTGGTTTTCGCGGATATCAACGGCGATCCGATAAATGACAATATCTTTAGACGCGGCGTTTTCTACAAAATGCTTGCAAAACTAAATCTGCCAAAAATCCGAATACATGACATAAGACATACTTATGCGTCGCTGCTGTTACAAGCTAACGCCCCTATCCATTATGTAAAAGAACAGATGGGACATAGCTCGATCACGACAACAGTAGATTTATACGGGCACTGTCAACCTAGCCAAAATAGGACAGTATTAAATTCGTTGGATTAAACCTTTAGAATAAAGGAACTATTTATGTTTGAAAGAAAGATCAAGACCAGCTAATTGATGAACTGCTAAAAGGCTACACCGGTCCCAATTCATTCTGGGGCGAAACCGGCATATTCGCCCAGCTCAAGAAGAAGATTATCGAACGTACTCTCGATGCTGAGATGGACAATCATCTGGGCTATTCCAAGCACGACCCAAAAGGACACAACAGCGGCAATTCCCGCAACGGTAAAGGCAAAAAGACCGTTGTCATTGATTCTGAACCAGTAGAACTTGAGCCGCCGAGAGACCGCAACGGCAGCTTTGAGCCACAACTTGTACCAAAACGCCAAAAATATTTTGAAGGCTTTAACGACAAGATACTTGCGATGTATGCCCGTGGTATGAGCGTTCGGGATATACAGGCTTGCCTGCTTGACATGTACAAAGTTGATGTTTCCGAAGGACTAATCAGCCAGGCAACTGAAGGCATTATGGAAGAAGTCAAAGCATGGCAGAATCGCCCACTTGACAGTGTTTACCCGATAGTGTTTCTGGACTGCATTGTAGTAAAGAGCCGAGAAGATGGCAAGGTTTCCAATCGCAGCGTATATCAGGCATTGGGAATAAATATGGAAGGCCAGAAGGAGCTTTTAGGGATTTGGATAGCTCAATCTGAAGGAGCCAAGTTCTGGCTTGGTGTTATTACAGAGCTTAAAAACCGCGGAATAAGGGATACATTCATTGCGTGTGTAGATGGCTTAAAAGGCTTTCCAGAGGCTATTGAAAGCGTGTTCCCGCAAACCCAGATTCAGCTTTGCATAGTTCATATGATTCGCAATTCCGTCAAGTATGTCAACTGGAAGACCGCAAGGAGTTATGCAAAGACCTCAAGAAAATATATTCATCCTCTACCGAACAGCAGGCTGAAACTCAACTCGATGCGTTCGCAGAAAAGTGGGACAGCAAGTATCCTACCATCAGCAAAATGTGGCGTCAGCACTGGGAACGTATAATTCCATTCTTTGATTATCCATCAGATATTCGCAAAGTAATTTATACAACCAATGCGATAGAATCCTTGAACCGGTCATTGCGTAAAGTTATCAAAACCAAGGGAGCGTTTCCCAATGACGCATCGATACTGAAGATATTTTATATGGCACTTGCAAATATATCGAAAAAGTGGACGATGCCGATAAGGACATGGAATGCTGCGATAAGCCAGTTTGCTATAAAGTTCGCCGGCAGAGTCGAACTGTAAAATATGAATCCGCCTAATGGCGGAACTGAATTTATTAAGTTTACCGCATATGAGCCAAAACAGAAAAAGCTCCGACAACGCATATGGCTGTGGGAGCTTTCTGTTCTGGCATCGCTCTGACGCTCAGGTTGCTCTTCAGCAGAGCCTTATCTTGCAGAGCGATATAGACAAAATAATTGAAATGAGTTATAATGGCAAGCGTGAATTAAAATCGTTAAGACCGTTTACACAGTTTATTTCACACCCTCTAGGGCCTTTTTAATTGTGACGCTCTGGTTCAACCCTAGAACATATCGTTAATGTAGTCGTGCCAACGTATATTATAATTTATTTTTACTATCTGCTTAAATGAAAAATCCATAGGAGCCATTTATATCCAAAATTTGGCCCCCAATTTACAAAACATAAACCACTTGTCCAACTTCTCAGATTGAGAGATAAAAAACAAGGTTGTTATTGAGCAGATTAATCCATACTTGGATAAAAATAAATTGCGCAATCTACACGCAACTATTTCGGTCTTTGCATAATTCAAGTTATTCAACCATAAAACTTTGTAGACATTCGAACTCGCATTTGCTAAACCGTCGTACCGGTGAACGCTGGTACCGCGAGTTCGAATCTCGCCCTCTCCGTTTATTGAGCATGTGTTCAAATGCTTGTTAATCAACGGCTCAAGATACATATGGCTCCACCAATGCAGCGTTATACCGGCTGAATGCGAAAAGGCTAAACCCAAATACTGTTATGCAATGCAATACCTTTAGGATCCTTATATTTTGCATCAATCGCCTCAGGATAATATTATACAATGGACAATTAACCAAAAACAGCCTTTTGACTGGAAAGACCGATATACCTTATAGGTTTTGGCGATCTTGGTAATGTTGGAATCGAATTTTTTGTGTAAGATTGGCGTGATTGAGGGAATATCACTTATATTATTTTAACGACCTTCAGATTTACAATACGACTGAGTTACGTCAAAATAATTATTTTCGTATACTAATTCCAAGGATTCCAATGATTATTTCATTAGCAATTGCCTCAATAGATAGTTTGGACACTTCTTTTTGATGATTAAGAAGAATTCTTTGAACTATCCCATGATTATAATCGCTGAAATATACCGTTTCATTCTCCTGCTGCAAAGCGGGAACAAGCCAATCATCAAAATTTTTGGGATGAATAAGATTTACGACCTGCTTTGATTTGTCATTGTAAGTAACAGTTAAACGCGCGTTTTCGACCCAGCATTGCATCGCATTAGTAACACCGATGAAGAACAAAGCCAGCTCTTTACCATTCACTTTTAATGGAATATCAATAACTGTTGGAAAATTATCCCACATAGAAGCACATACAATGTTATTTCCGTTTTCAGGTGTTGAAAATTTGATATCGCTTTTTGTTTTAAACATTCCTTTAGATTTTCTTAAAACAGTGTCATCAATTATTACAGCGTTATGCCCTGCGTGGTTCCATTCCCATGCATATCTGCCATTTAATCTAACACCAATCGAATAACCTTCTGGCCTCGGACTCTTATATTCCAAAGTGTGGAGTTCTATTAATGATGAATTAAAATATTTGGAAATATTAATGGGTTCAAACTGGTTTGTGATATTTTTTCCAAATGAAATAATATCTTTGACGGTTTCTTTTTCTTCTATTTTAAAATCAGCCGGCATCCACGCATGGAAATCATCCGCTTTCACACGCAGAAAAATAGTATGATTGCCTGCATCTGCCTTTACTTGCGCTTTTAGCTTACTTCCTAAAATAGAAATATTCTCGAATGCGTCGGTTGGATCCTTATACTCTATTATTTCCCCATCAGATATTTCTGCATAAATTTCATTACCTTTTAAAGTTTTCTGAGAATATTTAATAGAAGGAATCATCTCGTTACCATAAATTACTTTCAAATAATTGAATCCTGCCGAATGAACCTCAACTATTAGATAACAGCAATTTACGCCCGCTTCAATTCTATATTCTGCTATTCTATTGTTTATTAAAACAGTTTCAATCTTTGCGGAGCGAAGCGAAAGTTTAATTACCTTGCGGCAGTTTTTATCACAATACAGAGACAGGTTTTCCTGACTGCCGTTACGGTAATAGCTATAAGCAATATCTTTCAATTTAATATTAGCATCTGTCCAGTCAGCCGGCAGGCCGGGCGAGATCTCAATAAAATCATCCATAAGATGGAATCTGATACCATAAAGCCCTTCGACGATTAAACGAATGTACATGCTCGATACATCTGTAAAATCCAGATCGCCCAAATCACCAAAACCGTGACCAGATACAACATGCGCAATTAAACCAGGATTTTTCCCTAGGAAGTAACCATCAACAATAGCATTTAATATGTCATGAGCTTTTTCTTTTAAACCCGTTTTAAAATACGCTAAAGCAAGATGCATATTTTCAGCAGGAAATAACCCGCATGTCGAATACTTCTTGGGATACCAGTTAGATGAATATTCCAAACGTCCTTCCCTGTTAATGGTTTGTTCGTTGCAAAGCTCTGTCTCGGTGAATCTGAACATTTGATATGCCTGAAACATATCAACTATGCCGGTATCGACCGCAAGATAAATCGATGAAAGTTCAGGTGAAGGATGTACAAGCTTATTGCCTATGGTATCAATATATTCGGCAATCAAACCTTTTGAAGTCATCCAGAGTTTATCATTAACCGCTTTGGAAATTTTCTTCATCCGTTTTTCGAAAACTTTATTCGGAAGTTTCAACTTTTTCGCAATTTTCGCCATCATATTGTTTGCAAAATAGTTGTATGCACTTGCCTGTGCGCACCCGCCGCCATTATATGAATGACCATCTGAAATCCATGTATTAAGGAAATTCTGATAAAGCCCGTCCTTATCAGGATCAAGGATCCTTTCTTCCCAATCGAGAATTCCTTTTAAATCTTCAAATATTTGTTTTGCGAATTTTAGATCTGCCGTCCGTTCCAAATAACGCAGGCTCATATCAACCGCAACTTCCTGCATATTATAGATATCATTCTTTCCAAGGATAGCAGGTACAAAGCCTGTACTATTTTTAATCTGATGATATTGGGTACCCTCATGATCGAGATCAGGCCGGTCTTTGCCGTCATACCAAGCACTCTCTTTGCCTGGTGCATCTTTTTTAATATCAGCAAAATGCGATTTTATTGCTGTTTCTACCCGGTCATGCCAGCCGATTACTGTCGGCCCATACCAATTTCTCCAGCCAAGAAAAGGAGCATGATAACCATAAGCGCCATGATAAAAAGTTTTATCATGCCATGAAGCATCCAGAGCCAATACTGTTGATGGTATCGTTTGGTTAAGCATTGCGTCAGGAGTTTGTACAGTAATGGCGGATTTTTTCAAATTGATTTGCTGTTTAATGAACCCCATCGGGTCTTTACAGTTTAACCATTTATCCAAAACTTTTTCATCCTGATTCCTGATTACGACAATAAAGCCGTCAAGAGAACTGCCTGCCCCGATCTCAGAAAACATTTTGACTACAGGGTAATCTTCATTCGAAACTTTACTGCCAAGGAACATCCCCGGGCAATCATTCTGCATGGATTGGGCTGAAGCAACTTCCACATTGACAGGGAAACTGGCTCCTATCCACATATTCCCTCTGGTTCCCTTGACTAGTGCCCTGTTTTTCCCGCAACTTACAACATTATCTTTACAATCAGAAACACTGAAATTCCGCGTTTTAATGCGTGAATTCTCAAACCTGCCGATAAAATCCGTAACTGCACCAAAACCCGATGCAAAGAAAATTCTTTGATTGGTATTTATTTTATAGTGAACTAAAAAACCATCTTCCGGCATCAATGGAAAGGCTGAAATACTTACATTTACATCTGGAAGATATGGTGAGAACTGTTTTAATTCGTATTCCATCCATCCATTTCGAAATACAGAAACCACATCTTCCGAATCATGAAACCAGCATGAAAGGTCGTCTATGTCGTTCGACCAGAAAGATGCGCTCTTGGAACCGGGAGTTAAAGCTATTCCGCTCATCAAAACGCCATTTTTTGCGAAATGGCATGCTGTATGTTTTGACCAGTCTGTTACTGCACCCATAAATAATGGCAAATCGCCTGCAAACGTAAAATACCGTTCAGGTAAATTATCATTAGCATGTGAACCATATAATGTCCTATTGAAAGTTTCCCGGCTTCCAACGATTTCATATCCATTATCAACAGGCTGGTAACGAGTTCTCATAGAGTTGTCCTTTTAATCTTTATAGCCCTAAAAGTTTTATGGCATTTTCACGAGCAATTTTATTAAATACCTGCTCGCTTATTTTCTTCTCACTTCGCCATTTCAGAAGCAATTCCATTGTCCCAAAAGGCATGTCAAAACCACATATATCGGTACCGAAAAGAAGCTTATCCTGAAATTCATTAAGAAACTTCGGCCCATATTTCGAATCTCGACTTAGTGCCGTTGTTGCGTCGGATAACTCGCCGTATAAATTAGGATATCTTCTTAAAAGCTTGGGCATCACACCTTCTTCTTTAATCGGTCCACTTGGAGGCCGCCATCCAACCTGTATGCCATCAGGATTAAATGCCGGTTTCCTTTGTGCTGGTGTGTCTATTCTGCTGATTTCCGCCCAGAACACCGGGCCATGTCCGATCATAATAAGTTTTGAAAACCTTTGAAGAGTATGCTCTAATTGTGGCAATCCGGGGTCGTCGTATAACCCGAAATCACCGCCGACTTGGTCTGAGCCGTCGAAAGTTACTGGAAGCCCCACATCCTGCGCATGCTTGAAGAGATTTTGAACCATCGGATTCATAACAGGCACATTCAGCATAATTTCACCGACTCCTTTGCATCCTTTGTCTTTGTAATATCGAAGCAGGTGATCAAGAGGAGCATCAACAGAATTCGTCATAACACGTGGATCAATATTGCAGAATGGTATAAACCTGTTGGGATATTGTGTCGCCATATCGAGTATGTCTTCATTGGCCTGAGGAAGATATATCTCTGGACTTACGATCGGCAGCAACACTCCTTTTTCAATACCTGCTTTATCATAACGTATAATTACCTGCTCTGCAGTGCAAAATTGGCCAAATGGTAATGGTACAGGTTTCCTGTAAGCATGAGCATGAATATCGATAAACATTTTTTTCCCTTTAAACATATAACTTTAATAAAGATTTGATTTTTCTTTGAATACCGGCGGCATCGAACATTTGCCATTGAGGTTCCTGATGAAAACCCGCCCTTGCATCGGCTTCTACAAAAGGCAAAACTGTTTTTATATTTTCCAGCTCATTAAAAATGATATCTCTTTCTGTGGAGCTGATTTTGTCTGTTCTGTTACCCTTATGACTCAAATACCATTTATAGATATTGTGCGTACTTTGGAAAATTCCACCTATAATTTTTGCTACGCCAAATTCTTCTCGAATTCTTGCATTAGAGCTATCTGAATCAAAAGCTTCTTGATAATACATAAGTGCTTTTTTCCACGCTTTCGACAATTTCTCAAATGATTCTGCAATTTCTTCAAGTGAATATGTTATAGCGGTATCTTCCAGCCTGTCACAAAAATCATGCTTCATCCACGAACCGCCCATTGGAATACCTTTAAAGTTCAAAACAAGCGGGTAAGACAATGCTTCGTTAACTGGTGAAAAATATAAGAAATTGTTATTACCGCCAATTGGGTAATATTTACATGCACGGTCAAAACCGTACCAGGCTTTTACTATTGAGTTTGTATCAATTTTGCTGCCAAAATATTTTTTCGCAAGGCTGGCAAGCCATTTCTTTTCATCATAATCAAATTTACTGCCACACAATTCTTGAACCGCAAACGTGTTGAGCGTATTAGTGCAGCACGCAAAATTCCAGCAACCCATAAAACCAGATACTTTTGTTTGCCGCATAAATTTAAATTTATGGTAAAGGGATACGATCATCGGTAAATTAGGCACTGTAGCAAGTTCGTGCGTTGTATTTACTTGAAAACGCGACCACAACTTTCTTGCATTATTTAATGCATATTGTGCTTTGGATTTAAACCGCGGAGATGGGCCATGATATATCAAACTATACTCTTCAACTATTTTCGTCTCATTACATCTTTTAATTTTGCCGCCTCTTTCAAAATCACCCATCAAGATTACATCTTTATGCAGTAATTCTATAATCTCATTATATGGCGGTTTGAAATGCATGTTCCACGACCAATCCCATGCAACCACTTGTGCTTTTTTATTTACGGAGTGGATCGAATCATGAATTAAGTTTATTATTGAAGACAAAACTTCGGCAGTACCGAATTGACTACATCGTGGACAGTGGCATTTCTTCGCCCAAAATGTTTCAGGATTTGGATACGTCTTAGTATTACTTATAACATGTGCCCAGCAATTACTGACATGTTCACTGCTGGTTATTAAAATAGCACCTGCAAATGGCAATTTCTTGTAGAGCTTAGAAAATCCTTCATAAAGATAATCTTTAACAGCTTGTGTTGATGAACATAAAGCTATTCGCGGTTCTTCATCATAGATTTTGGTGGTATGGCCGGCCAAATCTTGATTATCTTTCCAAAAGGGATGCGATGCTTTCATTCCCAATGGCTCAGTCAAATAAGGCCATACCTTTAATCCGTAACGTTCTGCACGCGAGCATAATTTTTCTAATTCCTTTAAATATTTGCCTGAATTACTATTGTATTTCAGAAATAATTTTGCGGGTGCGACGTCCCTGAGAGTCAATCTTAGCCAAATACCATTAAATCCCGAATCTGCAATGGCTTCTAAATTAGCATTTGTATGCGTTTGATTAACTGAAAGAATTTCATCTTTCAGATTATAGTTACTTTGACCGCAACGGAAAATACGATTTTCAAAAATCTTTGACATATTTTACTTCCCTGTCAAAATCTGTTTTATACTATTAAGAATCATTTTTTTTGCGGCATTACCATAATCAATATCTGCATCCATGGCTGATTGGGCAAACCAATGTTCCTTATTATGTCGTTTCATGTCCACACCTTCAGGACAAAACGCCATCATCAATGAGGTCTCCTGCTTGCCGGCGTGATCGATAGGAAATTGCTTTTGAGTCTGCTCATCCATAAACGGATGAATTTGTATCCAGCTAAAAGGATCAATTCCTTTCTCATGCTGCCTATAATAATCCTGCATCTTTTCGCTGCCCCACCAGCCTTCGCCGCGCTCTTTTTCCAAAAACTCAAATATCGTCTCTTTTGCAGCTAACTTCAAAGCAAGGTCCGTAGGCATTCCGGCAGTAAAGTTTTCACTTTGATGATGTATGAATAAATGAAGATTTCTAAAACCTACCTTTAGCAGATTAATAAAAAGCTCTTTTGCAAATAAGTAAACCGTGTGAGAATCAACACTAATTGTCCCTTTTTTTTCTGGTGAAGATACCGCATAACTTGCAGTCCCATAAACAAACGGCGGCAAAATAATCATTTCTATTTCTTTTTCAAGAATATCCAACGCCCGGGTAACAACAAGAGTATCTACCCCAAAACAGCAATGCTCGCTATGATATTCCATCACTCCTATTGCCATTACGGTAGGAATATTTTTATCTATCGCCTGCCTTAGCTGATCTGGAAACATCATTTCATAACGCATAAATCACCTGCAAAAATTTATTCTAGAGCATACCCCATAGTTGTGTAATATGCTAAGTTTGGTTGCGTAATATCCATTCTTCCTATCTGCGCCACAACTGGCAATTGACTGCGAACGACTAAAGCATATTGACCAAAGGGGATTTGGTAATTATTTTCACCCACGGGCTTATCTAACCTAAAGCATCTAACTCGTTGCCCCTTAATGACAGATTTTATATTCTTCATAGGTTCATCGTTATCAAAATAAATATCAAATTCCACAATTGTATCTTGATCGTTCATATTTAGAATAACAAGCGATTCGTGGCCAAAAGGCTCTTTATCGCCGGGCTGCGGCAAATCACCGTCAGGGAAAACCCAAACTCTTTTACCTGTATCCATTTTCTGCTCCTATTAAATTTCAATTATACCGCTAATTTTGTCTGAAAGAAGTTCGATACCATTTTCCTTTATCACACAACCTGTTTCCCATCTCAAACCAAATTCTTTATCACGAACAAATGTATCAATCTGGAATGTCATATTTTCCTGAAGTTTATATTCCGATGTTGTCTCAATCCAGGGCTTTTCAACTTCAAGCATTCCAAGTCCATGACATGGGCCATAAAGATAATTAGCAGCATATCCCTTTTCTTTGAAATATGCCTCAAATTTCTTAGCCACTTCGCCGGCAACAATTCCCGCTTTCAACCATTCTCTTGTTTTAAAATGAGCGTCTAGGCCAAACTGGACAAGTTCTTTCTGTCTTGCATTCATTTTGCCAATACAAAACGGTATTCCAATTGAAGGAGAATAGCCGCTATATCGTGCTCCTAAATTAAGCTGAATTATCTTACCCTTTTCAATAATGTTGTATCGCGGCCTGGAAATTGCATTATTAGTATTTGCACCCCCGAAAAGATAAAGAGCATGAGCTTCGTATTCTCCGCCATTTGCATAAATAGCCTCTTGTGCAATGCCTACAACCTGAAGCTCAGTCATACCGGGTTTAATTCTCGATAAAACCGCATCAACCGCAAGTTCCGAAATACGAAACGCTTCTTTAAGGCACGCAATTTCAGCTTCAGATTTGATTTGCCTAAGCTCGGTTACAATGTTGTCAGCCTTAATAATTTCGGCATTTGGAAATGCCTTTTGAATTGATTGATATAGATCGACACTTGTTACAAGCCAGCCTGCAATGCCAATCTTTTTGGGATTTTTAACCCCGATGGATTCGAAAACATCCGAAAAAGCATTGAAGCTACCTCCTGGAAACTGTGGGTCTGCTGATTCACGGTATTCACGCATTCTGTGTATATTATTTACGGGTGACCAACTGTGCGCGAATTCTTCTGACTCAGGGCCTACCATCAATGCAGCTTTACCATTTGCTGCAATTGCAACTCCACCAACTTCAAATAACGGCCAAAAACCACTGAAATAGCGTACATTGGCAAAATCAGCCTCATTGGAATTTGCGATTAACGCATCAAGGCCGGCTTTAGTTATTAAGTTTGAAGCTTTTTCAATTCTTCTTAAATACTCGTCTGCTGAAATGCATGCTTTACTTTTCATTTTTTTGTTCCTTATATCGTGGATTTTCTAATAATTAATTTGGCAGGTATTACTTTCTTAATTTGCGAAATTTCTTTATTACCTCTGATCATATCGACTAAAGTTTGAACACCTTCTGAACCGAGTCTTGCTTTATCTATATCAATAGTGCTCAACGATGCAGCAATGTATTGTCCATAGATGATATTATCAAAACCAATTACTTTTACCTGTTTGGGAATTTTTAGTTCCAATTTTGATAAAGCATTAACTGCACCTATGGCCATCGTATCATTTGAAAAAATACCATCGTAAGACTTACCATTATTCCATTGTTTTAAAATTGTTTCTCTACCGCCTTGGGTCGTATAATCGGATTCAATGACATCAATTATTTTGAATTTATCATTAAAGTTCTTTGCAGCTTCCCTCATGGATTGTGAGAAATAGTGTGTTTTAGGACCTGTGATTACGAGGACACGTCCACATTTCTGCTCCACTAAATGATTCAATGCCAATTTACATCCGCCTAAATTATCGGATTCAACACAGGCAATACCTGCATCACCAACAACAGGGCTATCTATTATCACTATATTTTTCGCATGTTTTTTTATCTTTTCTATATCATTTTTACAGAACTGCCCTGCCAGAATTGCACCGCACATACCATTAATTGATAAAATAGTTTGAAGCCTTGGGAAAGATTTATCAAAATTCTCCTGCCAATGAACATGTAAAGGACAAAGACCAAAATTTGCGGCCTCTTTCTCTGCACCTCGTGCAACATCACAAAAAAATTCATCTGCATTTTGAGTATCTGCTCCGAAAATTAAAGCAAAACAACTACTCGCAACTGAGCGAAGAGCATCTTTACTTCTCATGGAACGCGCTGCAGCGGAAGGAACATATCCAAGAGCAGCGATAGTTTTTAGAACATGTTTACGAGTTTTTTCACTAACAGACCCATTGCCTGTCAGAACTCTGGATACAGTCATACTGCTAACTCTTGCCTTAGAAGCCACTTGTGAAATAGACACTGACATTTTTACACCTGAATAATGTTATCGTTAACGTTAATATACAACAATCCAAAAAAAAATCAAATAAATATCTACGTATTTACATGATTTGTGTAGGCAGGGAAAAAAATCTTATGTGCTGGCAGTGAGGCTAGCTGCAAGTTGAATGAGACATTGACCCATTCGCATAGTTCTACTACCAGCCGAACATTATTTTACTTCTTATAAACTCAATATACTTATCTTCATTAAGCATAATTACAAACTGATTAAAACTACTAGCTAACGTCAGGCTTCTCCATAAAGAGCTACAATATACTATGTTTCTAACAGATACGGCTTTCTCTTAGGTACTTCTGTAACGGCAGAATATGTATTTCCTGTTCCAATTGGTCTATGTCTATATCCTCTGAAACTACGGTAATCATCATTCTGCCATCATGTTCCATGAGCTTAACATCAATTTTTCCACCATACCTGGCAAAAAGTTCTTTTAGTATTAGCTGATTGCCATCAAGGTGGTAAATTCGACTTTCCAGATTTAGGGTGCATGCAATCCAGCGAGGGTGAAATCCGAATTCCACTGTAGAAGTACGCGTCCCCGCTTGAATAAGAATATTTCCATCTCTATCATAAATAATCGATTCCCATGGAAATGCACAAATCAATGGAACTCCGCTGCTAAAAGCCCAAAACTCCATCAATTTCCCTCCATAAGTATAGGAAGGAAATACCATCAGATCAATGCCTGCAGAAATATAATTCCACAGTAAGTCCTGATAGTTACAATCAAAACAGATCGCAGTGCCTATTCGCATTCCATCCAAAACAATCGGCTGCTGCAATGCTTCTCCCGGCCGTATGCCTAAATTTCTTTCTGCACTTGTAGGAACAGCTTTACGATATTTCCCAGCCACACTGCCGCTTCTATTTACATAAATCGTGCTGTTATATAAACGACCATTGTCATTTTCAATGATTGATACGCAAATATTAGTTGAAAAATCTTTTGAGATTCCAGATGCCATCTGAACTGTAGGGCCGCTTATGGATTCGGAGGCACAGAAGTTGTGTTTGTCGAAATCAGGAACGATAGTTGTCTCAGGCAATACCAGCAAATCCGGACTTTGCTCTTTTAATAGTTCTATAACATGGATTCGGAGTAATTCGCGGCGTTTGTCGATAGTGTGGTTTAAATCCGGTTCAAAACAACTGGCAGCTACTCTATATCTTTTGAACTTCATAATCCTCTTTCATTTTTTTTATTCTAAGTTTGCATTTTGCGTCTTTGCAATTACTCAGGTCTATTTCATAATTAAATCCTAAAGGTTCAAGGACTCGTCTGTAAAGAGTATCGCAATGTTCACAATAATACTCATAAGGCTTAATATGTTTTTCTTCCAATAATCTCCCCATGCTAGGACAGTAACGCATGTCAATTTCAAAAAGCCCGGTATCTTCGTCAAGGCTCATTTTGAAATCGGCTGCTTCTTCGGTAAGGCTGCGGCTCCAATATTCAAAACATCCTGCCAGACCTTTCTTCTCTGCTAACTCTCTTAGATTACCTAAAAAATTATCCGAAAGGATTTCCCAAAATCTGAATACCGCTTCCTTGCCGCCCTTTTCATCGAGAAACTTGAAAAGTTCGCTATATGCAGGTATAAATTCTGTACAGGATATCATAAATTAAACCTTTCTACATCTTGTAGCTTGTTCAAAGTTTTCTATCCAGACTTTTTGAACACATTTACCTTCACCAGATTTATATTCACACGTGAATTGATAGCCCGCGTCATTGCATATTGTCTTATTGACGATAACAGTCGTTTGACAATATCTGTCTGTAAAAAACGAACCCGTTTTTTTGAGATGTGCTATCGCTGGGCATTGTTTTACTTCACAAATTAATTTATCATTTTCACAATAAATATTAAATTCACCTTGTTCTTTTTTAAATATATTTTTCCAATGGCTTCGCAGTGCCTCAAGACCTTCTCTTTTTAACTTCTCCGACAATGGCTTAAAATATGTTTTGCCAACCTGAATTAAATATTCTTCAGTCGCTTTTTCGCCAAAATTATCATCCAGATATTTAATGGCATAACATAACGCACCATGAAAATCTTTGTGCAGATATTCATTATCAGACTGTTTACAATCGATAACTTTTATTTTATCAGGCATACTTCGTTATCTTTCTCTCTTCATAAATGGGAATATAACATTATTATCCATTATACCTTTTTCCTTGAGTTTGCTCTTGATAGCATACATCCAATCGGTCAAAAGGTCATTACCAAGCATATCATCCATATCTTTGCGGAACCGCTGCTGAAGCTTGAAAGATTTTAGCTGGTCTTTTTCAACTGTTGCCGCATTATACAATTCCACAAGAGTATCTACAAACGCTGTTCCGCCGCCTGTGATTACGCCATCTGCACCCATCAACAGACTGATGTCATACACATTTTCATCGCCCTGTAATATCTGACATGGCCTTTTGTTGACATCTGGATATCTTCGCAAAAGTTCGGTAAACAGATATATATCTCCACTGGAATCCTTAATGGCTTTAATTTGCGGAACCTGCATAATCTTGAGGATTGTATCAAGATTTGCTTTGTTGCCGGTTGCGCCTGGACAGTGATAAAAAACCATCTGGCAATCAAGTTCGCTGCTAATCTTTTCTACCGAATTCAACAAGCTATCCGGATGAGGAAACCTATAATAAAACGGCGTCGTCATTACCATATAGTCGGGGTTAAGTTCTTTGAACTTTTTGCCTAACTCAATCATTCTTCTGGTGGAAACTTCTGCTATACCAGCAAGAACTGGAACTCTTTTCTTTGCGTGTTCTACCGCGGTCTTAACCACTACAAGCTTTTGGCTGTCAAGCAGTGCAGGACCTTCACCCATATTACCTAATACGAATATTCCGTTTGCACCCTGTGTTATGACATAATCAATGAGCTTTATTAATGACTGAATATCAACATCTTCATTTTCAAGCAAAGGTGTTGGCAATGCTGTTATAATTCCGCTTAACTTTGACATTTCTCTAAAACCTTTCAAGTTTTTTATTATGCGTGAAGACCGCCGTCCATTAGAATATTTTCGCCTGTGATATATGATGATGCCTCGGATGCCAGAAATACCACTACACCTTTTATATCGTCGTTGTTAGCTAATCTGCCCAGTGGAACTTTTTTATTATACTTTTCCACAAATTTTTCATTCTGGCCTGCATATAAACCGCCCGGACTTATGCAGTTTACCCTGATTTTTTTAGGACCGAGCTTTCTTGCCAAATACTTGGTTAATGCTATCATGCCGCCCTTATGGAAATGATAATCCGGAGGTGAGTCCATTTCTGTGCCTTCATATAACGAAAAATCGGGACCAAACATGCCCTGCATGGAGCCTATATTAACGATAGAACCTCCGCCTCTTTTTTCAATCAAATCAGACATTTCACGAACGATATCAAACATGCCCGTTGCATTTATATCCATAGATGTTCGCCAGCATTCGAGAGGGTCAATATATCTCTTCATAGGTCTGGCAACTGCATTGTTTATAAATATATCAAGGCCGCCAAAGACACTCTCAATTTCATCTTTGAGCTTTGTTATTGATCCATGTTTAGCCTGGTCAACATATCTTGCATGAGCATCAAGCCCTCTTGCCTTAAATTCGTCAACAATCTTTTGGGCGTTATCAAGGCTAGTTGAAGCTGTTATTACAGTACCACCGCATTCCAGAAGTGCCTCAAATATGCACCTTCCGTACAAACCCGCCCCACCAGTGATCAGGATTACCTTATTTTTTAATGAAAACATTTCAACAGTATGCATATAATAGTTTTTCCTATATATTTGCAGAGATTGATAGTTTAGCTTCCAAATATTACCCTTAAAACATTTTTACAACTTTATTCTATCTTTAATTTGAACCAACGGATATTTGAAACACAATCTTCATAGCACCAGAAAGATACAAAAATAATTCCATCTTTCATATATGTTATGCAAGGTGCGCCAAAACGTAGCACATTGAAATTATGTGACATGTTTTCTGTTGAATCTGTTAGCCCCGAAGATTGATGCCCCCAAAGAGGCAGCTCAGCTTCATTGATCCATTTACTTCCTTTCAGCTGACTTACATTCGCCCATAATCCAGGCTTATCTATTCGGCGATATATACATAAGACCCTGCCATCATTCAGTATTAACGGTGTAAGAGTCTGCCCCATCAATCCTGTTGATGCAGGTTGTGACCATGTTCTGCCTCCATCTGCGCTCAACGAATATTGATTAGGCATATCGCATTTAGTTATATCGTCATAGGCCCATGCAGTTGCGATCAGCCGGCCATCCGGCAATTCAGAGATTTTTGATTCCCAAAAAAATGTCTTTCCTTTAGGTTCATTCATTACATCAATATATTGAGACCAGGTTTGTCCCTGATCGTTTGAAATTATTGCTATCATTCGGATGCCATTGGGGCAATCGCCATCCCATCCCGGCCAGGTCTGTGTTGGAATTATCCACCGACCATCACTGAGAATTGTAACTGGGCAGCACATTTCAAATGCAGGACCAATCAAAGGAGGATTTATTCTTTGGGGTGTTGTCCATTGTTTCCCTTTGTTTTTTGACCTCAAAAGCAAAAGTTCAGTAGGTACAAAACCAAGAGTTTTTTCATTTGTCAAACCTTCATTTAAGTGGGCAGTGCGATCATGGCGAATCATGAAAATCACAAGACTATCGTCCCGCAGTGCTGTCAATCTTGCACAATTTGAATGCGAATTAGATGAATCTATAAAAATTGATCCTTCATTGCGCCAAGTTTCCCCATTGTCATTTGAGCGAAAAAGATATGTATTAAGGTCAGCTGATTCAAACGCCTGACCAAGAACAACAGTTGCTACCATTGAACCATCGGAAAGAACTGCAACTGAAGGAAAATACGCATGAATGCTTTGTACATGAGGTCTGGGATTACGATAAAGCACTCCTGTTTTATAATTTTTAATCGGGTTCATTGTTTTCACCGTCACTATTCTGATATTTGGATCAAATTGCCAGCTATATAAAAAGGGTCAGCTTCGGAGCCAAATCGTTCTAATAATTTTTTATTGTATAAATGAAAAACTACATAAACCTGGTTTTCGGAAACAGGTAAAAAACATGGATACCCTGCCATCCCCTCGGCAGGCCGCCACGCTTTTTTAAGATCATCCTCAGACCACTTTACATTGCTGTAAAGTTTTTCAAATTCCCCAGTAGGATCTTTGAGATGACATATTAATTTCCAGCTGTCTCCATTATCCTTGCTTGCGGCAATAGCTATACCTGGAGCATTGCCTGCATCACGAAAAGCAAAAAGTAATAGACCGTTAGGCATACAATATAATGCAGGTGATCCGCCTGCAAGTTCCAGTTGTATTGGCATTGTCCATGTTTTACCATTGTTCGATGATTTTATTTGCCAGAATTTTTTTTCAGGTTTTTTATCCGTTCGCGCAATCGCAACAAGAGACTTGTCCTTACAGACAACAACTGCTGTTTCATTAAAAATTAAGCATTCTTTCTCGCCATTGGG